>JAABUJ010003659.1_pt1 | contig 17036 bp, 16 predicted proteins | sample 5559131 | NCBI WGS metagenome assembly JAABUJ01 (sample SAMN10711875, study PRJNA513366) | rock metagenome | isolation source: Antarctica rocks | place: Antarctica: Victoria Land, Mt New Zealand nord | collected 2016-01-07 | reverse complement strand
ACGGCGCACTGTGCATCCTGCTCTGCGGTGAGGAGGGCCAGCTGGTCCAGCCGATGGTCTTTCCCCGGCCTCCGACGCGGATGTCGCGCGAGCAACGGGGCAGGGTGTTCGCGGCGCTGGAACACCTCGCCGCCGAGGAGGACCTGCGCGGCGGCATCCTCGTGGCGATCGCCCGCGAGAAGGGTCCGTTCGTCACGGACACCGACCGGGCGTGGCACGAGGCGGCGATCGCGTCCTGCCGGACGAGCGGCCTGGCCCTCCTGGGCGTCTAGGTCGTGACGAGGCACGTCGTCCGGCAGGTGCCCGCCCTCGACGACGTGGGGCAGGCATCAGCCTGACGACCCCACCGATGCGGTCGACCGGCCGCGGGCCGGATCCGCCGGTTGCTCAGTCGAGCAGGGCCAGCAAGGGCTCGCGCTCGGCCGGGGTGAGGTAGCCGGAGTAGTAGTCGTAGAGGCTGCGCACCGAGTCGCGCGCGGCGCGCTCGCCGTCGCCGGCCCGGATGGCGTCGAGGACCTCGGCATGGTGCTCGACCGACTTCTGCATCAGGGCCCGGGCGTCACCGGACGTCGAGATGTTCGTCGAGATCAGCCCGAGCACGACGTCCCGCACGACGGCGTTGCAGACCTGGACCATCGCGTTGCGCGAGGCCCGCGCCACGGCCTCGTGGAAGGCGACGTCGGCCTCGGAGAAGGCCTCGTAGCCGACCTCGATCGCGTCGCGCATCGCCTGGTGGGTCGCCGTCATCTCGCGCAGCTCGGCGGGGGTCCGCAGCCGCGCGGCCAGCCGGCTCGCGGCGGCGTCGAGGATCATCCGCGACCCGACGAGCTCGGAGAGGGACAGCTCGGAGAGACGAGCCAGCCGGGTCAGCTGCTTCTCGAGCCCGCCGGAGGAGTAGGGCAGCACCTCCGGTCCGTGCCGGTCGCCGGGACGCGAGCGGACGACTCCGTTGGACTCCAGGACGCGCAGCGCCTCACGCACCGTCGAGCGACTCGCCCCGAACTGCACGACCAGCTCACGCTCGCTCGGGAGCCGGTGACCGGGCTGCAGCTCACCCGATGCGAGCATGGCCTCGATCTGCTCGACGATCCCCTCGTAGAGCCGCACCGCGTGCACCGGCTGGAAGGTCGGGCTCTCACTGGCCACCGCTCACCCGCTCGTATGCCGGGTGGGCAGCTGCCCTGCCGATCGGCCAGTCGGGCACGGCGGACGCCGGACGCGTCTCCTCGTACCACCGCAGCGCGCGGAGCACCCCCACGTCGTCGAACCGGCGCCCGGAGACCTGCACCCCGATCGGTTTGCCGTCCGCAGTGAAGCCGCAGTTCGTCGTCCCGGCGGGCTGACCCGACATGTTGTAGGGGGCAGTGAAGCCGATGTGGGCCATGCCGCGGTCCTCGTCCCCGTACGGCATCGGCCACTCGGCCGGGAAGGCCACGCCCGGGGCGACGGGGGACAGGACGACGTCGAACCGCTGCGTCGCGGCCACGGTGACCCGCTGCAGGTCCATGATCCGCTGGTAGCACTGGAGGACCCGCGGGCCGGAGGCCTGCCCGCCGCCCTGCACCCAGCGCCGGATGAACGGCAGGACCCGGCCCTGGCCCTCGGCGGTGAGCGCGGAGAAGTCGTTGAAGGAGCGGACCCGCCAGAAGAGGTCGAGGTCGTCGAGCATCTCGGGGGTCAGGAAGGGGGCGACGGCCTCGACGACCGCCCCGGCGGCGGCGAACACCTCGCCGACGGCCGTGACGGCGTCGACGACCTCGGGCGTGACCGGCATACCGCACCCGGCGTCGAGCTGCAGACCGACGCTCAGCCCGGTCACGTCGAGCTCGAGGTCGGCCAGGCACAGCTCGACCGGTGGAAGCCCGGTCCAGTCCCGCACGTCGGGCCGGGCCAGGACGGAGAGGAGGAGGGCGGCGTCGTCGGCCGAACGGGTCATCGGGCCGGCGGCGCGGCCGAGGTATGGCCCGTCGAGGGGGACCCGGCCCGCGCTCGGCTTGAGCGTCGTCAGCCCCAGCCAGGTGCCGGGCAGCCGGATGGACCCACCGATGTCGGTGCCGACGTTGAGCGGCGCGTATCCCGCGGCACACGCCGCACCTGCGCCGGACGACGAGCCGCCGGTCGTCCACGAGGGGTCCCACGGGCTGCGGGTGATGCCGTGCCGGCTCGAGACGCCGGACGACAACATGCCCCAGTCCGGCATGACGGTCGACCCGATGACGACGCCGCCCGACTCGCCGACGCGGTCGGCGATCGGCGAGCTACGGTCCGGCACAAGCGGTTCAGCCCCGTTGTGGCCGCCAGGCATCGGCACCCCGGCACGGGCGATGTTCTCCTTGAGGGTGACCGGCACCCCGTCGATCGGCCCGAGCGGCTCGCCGCGCGACCACCGTCGCTCGCTGGCCCGCGCCTGCTCCAGCGCGGTGTCCGTCGACCGGACCCACAGCGCGTTGAGGACGGGCTCCCGCTCGTCGATGACCCGGCTGACCGCCCTGAGCACCTCGACCGGGGACAGGCTGCGCCCGGCGTAGCCGGCCAGCAGCTCGGTCGCGGTGAGCTGCGCGATCGGCTCGGACGACTCGGGCGACTCGGGCAGGGACACCACCGACACCTCCTCCGGGTCATCGACGAGCGCGGCCGCCCCTTGACAAACACGAGGGCGAGTCGCCAGATTAGCGCCTGACGCAGAAAAGTCCACTGGTCCGACCAGTCGGCGCCACTGCGACCCAAAGTGACCCGAGTGGCGAGCACCCGGCATACGCCATGCTGGTCACCGGAGCACGACAGACTGGCCGGACGGAGACACCCCGTGAAGCTTCCCCGCACCACGACGGCGATCGGCGCCGCCGTCTGCCTTGTGCTCGGCGCCTGCTCGGCGGGCTCGAGCACGAGCGGGTCGAGCGGCACGGCCGGTGGAGGAGGAGCGGGAGGCGGCGGCGACAAGACGTTGCTCACCCTCGGCCTCGTCGCCGAGCCGGCCAGCCTCGACTTCACCAAGGTCGACGGCGCCGCCATCCCTCAGGCCCTCCTCACGAACGTCTACGAGACGCTCGTGAAGCAGGACCAGGACGGCAAGGTCGTGCCGAGCCTGGCCAGGTCGTGGAAGGTCTCGGACGACCGCAAGACCTACACGTTCGACCTCGTCGACAACGCGACCTTCAGCAACGGCGAGAAGTTCACCGCCGCCGACGCGGTCTTCTCGATCAACAACGTCAAGACGAAGTGGACCATCTCGCTGAAGAAGGCGATGGACGTCGTGACGGACGCCAAGGCGCTCAGCCCGACGCAGCTGCAGGTGACCCTGGCCAGGCCGAGCAACGACTGGCTGTTCCGGATGACGACCCGCATCGGCGCGATGATGAGCCCGAAGGGCGTCGACGCGCTGGCGACGAAACCCGTTGGTACCGGGCCGTTCGTCTTCGACAAGTGGAACCGCGGTGACTCGATCGTCCTCAAGGCCAACCCGAGCTACTGGGGCACGAAGCCGGGCTTCTCCACCGTGACGCTGAAATACTTCAAGGACCCGACGGCCCTGAACAACGCCCTCCTCACGGGCACCATCAACGTCGTCACCACCGTCCAGGCGCCCGAGTCGCTCAAGCAGTTCTCCGGCAACGACAAGTACCAGATCATCGAGGGCACCACCAACGGCGAGGTGGTCCTGTCCTTCAACAACTCCAGGGCGCCGCTGAACGACGTCAAGGTCCGTCAGGCGATCCGGACGGCGATCGACCACAAGGCGCTCATGGACACCTGCTGGGCCGGCAAGGGCACGCTCATCGGCAGCATGGTGCCGCCCACCGACCCCTGGTACGAGGACCGCACCGGCGACTTCCCCTTCGACCAGGCGAAGGCGAAGACCCTCCTCGCGGAGTCCGGCAACGCGACCCCGACCCTGCGGCTGCGGATCCCCAACCTCCCGTATGCCGTGGCGTGCGGCCAGGTGGTCAAGTCCCAGCTGGAGCAGGTCGGCATCAAGGTCAACCTCGACCAGCTGGAGTTCCCTGCCGCCTGGCTGCAGACGGTCTTCAAGGACGCGGACTACGACATGTCGATCATCTCGCACGTCGAGCCGCGTGACCTCGCAGCGGTGTTCGGCACATCGACCTACTACACCCGCTACAACAACCCCCAGCTCCAGGCCGACCTCGCGGCCGCGGACGCCGGCACCTCGGAGGAGCAGTTCACCGACATGAAGAAGGCCGCGAAGGAGCTGTCCCAAGATGCGGCGGCGGACTTCCTCTTCCTCCTGCCCAACCTCATCGTTGCGGACAAAGGCGTCACCGGCCTGCCGAAGAACGCCATCACGGAGTCGTTCGACCTCTCGAGGTTGTCGAGGTCGTGATCCTGCGCACCGCCCGGCGGCTCGGCATCCTCGTCGCGAGCCTGTTCGCCAGCTCGGTGCTCGTGTTCGCGTTCATGGCGATCTTGCCGGGCGATCCGGCGCGAGTCGCCTTGGGCGTCAACGCCTCGGACGAGTCGGTGGCGCAGCTGCGGACCCAGTTCGGGCTGGACCGCTCGTCGGCCACGCAGTACCTCGACTGGATCGGCGGCTTTCTCACGAGCAACCTCGGGCAGTCCTACGTCTCCCGGGCCGACATCGGCCCCCAGCTGGCCGACCGGCTGCAGGTGACCCTGTGGCTCGTCGTCACCTCGATGGTCCTGGCAGCGCTCATCGCCGTCCCGCTGGGGGCGGTCAGTGCGCTCCGGCACCGGCGGCCCTCCGGGCTGGTGCTGTCCGCGCTGTCACAGGTGGGCGTGGCCGTCCCGGCCTTCCTCGCCGGGATCCTGCTCATCACCGTCTTCGCCGTGCAGCTGGGCTGGCTCCCGGCGAACGGCTGGACCCCTCCGGCGAACGACCCCGCGATGTTCGTCAAGCAGCTCCTGCTGCCGGCCCTGTCCCTCGGCATCGTCCAGGGCGCCGTGCTGACCCGCTACGTCCGCAGCGCGATCCTCGACGTCCAGCGCGAGGACTACCTGCGGACCGCTCGCTCCAAGGGGCTCTCGCCGACGGCCGCCCTGCGCCGGCACGGGCTGCGCAACGCCGCCGTACCGGTCGTCACCGTCCTCGGCCTGCAGCTCGCCACCCTGCTCGTCGGTGCCGTCGTCGTCGAACGGGTCTTCGTCATCCCCGGTCTCGGGAGCCTGCTGCTCGACGCCGTCGCCCAGCGCGACCTCAAGATCGTCCAGGACGTCGTCATGGTCCTCGTCGTCGCGGTCCTGGTCGTCAACTTCGTCGTCGACCTGCTCTACGTCGCCATCGACCCGCGGCTCCGGGCGGGTGCCCGATGAGCCAGGCGCCGCCTCCGGCGACGGCGGCGCCGTCCCCGGGCGGTGAGGAAGTGACGTCGTCGGGCGGAGAGCCGTCCTCGGGCCGGGGGCTCGGCGTGGGACTGCTGATCGGTGGCGCGATCGTCGGCGTGGTCATCCTCATGGCGCTCGTGTCCTTCGTCTGGACGCCCTACGACCCGACGTTCGTCAGCGCCACGGACCGGCTCCAGGCGTTCAGCCGGCGGCACTGGCTCGGGACCGACAAGTTCGGGCGCGACGTCCTCTCCCAGATCCTCATGGGTTCGCGGACCACCCTCTTCGTCGGGATCGTCGCCGTCGGCGTCGCCGCGGTCATCGGCGTGCCGCTCGGCATCCTCGCCGCGATGGCGCCGCGGTGGTTCGGCGAGCTCATCATGCGGGGCAACGACCTGCTCCTCGCCTTCCCCGCGCTGCTCCTGGCGATCATGTTCTCCGCCGTCTACGGCGGGTCGACGCTCGTGGCGATGATCGCCATCGGGATCGCCACCGTCCCGAGCTTCGCCCGCCTCATCCGCAGTGGTGCCCTGCAGGTCATGAGCTCGGAGTACGTCCTCGCTGCCCGTGCGGCCGGCCGCCGTCCCGCCGCCATCGGGCTGCGGCACGTCCTGCCCAACGTCAGCAGCCTGGTCATCGTGCAGGCGTCGGTCTCCTTCGCCATCGCGGTGCTCGCCGAGGCGGCCCTGTCCTTCCTCGGGCTCGGCACGCCGCCGCCGACGCCCTCGTGGGGGCGGATGCTCCAGGAGGGCCAGGAGCTGCTCTTCAGCGCACCCCGGCTCGCGGTCGTCCCGGGCATCTTCATCGCCGTCGTCGTCCTCGGCTTCAACCTGCTCGGCGACGGCCTGAGGGACCACTTCGACCCCAAGCTGGAGGACCGGCGATGAGCGCCGTGACGGCACCGTCGGTGCCACCGACGGATGCTCCGAGCGCGCTGGTCCTCGAGGTCCGTTCGCTGGGCGTCGGCGTGCGGGGTCTGACCCTCGTCGACGACGTCTCCTTCAGCATCGGCCGGGGAGAGCGGGTCGGGCTCATCGGCGAGTCCGGCTCGGGCAAGTCGCTGACGGGACTCTCGCTCATGGGGCTGCTGCCCCAGGACCTCGAGCCGACCGGTTCCGTGCGGCTCGCCGGCGTCAGTCACGATGTCGTCGGCGCCAGTGAGCGGCAGCTGTCCGCGGTGCGCGGGCGGGACGTCGCCATGGTCTTCCAGGAGCCGATGACCGCGCTCAACCCGACGATGCGCGTCGGCGACCAGGTGGCCGAGGCCATGCTCATCCACCGGACCCAGCCGGACCGTGCCGCGGCCCGCCGCAAGGCGGTCGAGCTGCTCGAGCAGGTCCGCCTCCCCGACCCGAGGGACGCCGCTCGTGCCTACCCGCACCAGCTCTCGGGCGGCCAGCGTCAGCGGGTCGTCCTCGCGCTCGCGCTCGCCAACGACCCGAGCCTGCTCATCTGCGACGAACCGACGACGGCGCTCGACGTCACCGTGCAGGCACTCGTGCTCGACCTCATCGTCACCGGGGTCCGGGTCCGAGACTCGGCGTTGCTCCTGATCACCCACGACCTGTCGGTGGTGGCCACCGCCTGCGAGCGGGTCCTTGTCATGTACGGCGGGCGGATCGTCGAGGCGGGCACCGTCGACGAGGTCTTCACCACGCCGCGACACCGCTACACAGAGGGACTGCTCGCCGCCTCCGACCTGGCCGTCGTCGACGAGCGGGGCCGGCTCGCGACGATCAAGGGGTCTGTGCCGTCGGCGGGCGAGTTCCCGGCCGGCTGCGTCTTTCGCAACCGGTGCCCGCACGCCAGGAGCGTGTGCGAGCAGACCCCGCCGTGGACGAGCCGAGATGTCGGCGAGCCGACCCCGCCCCGGACGTGGGACAGGGAGGGTGCGGCGATCCGAAATGGCGACAGCCCGGCATACGGCTTCGCCTGTCACCACCCGGCCCCTGACAATCCCGCTGCGTCCGGCAACCCGGTGCCTGTAGCGACCCCCTTGCCGGACGCAAGGCAGGAAGCTCCCGCTGCGTTCGGCAACTCGGTTGCTGTAGCGACCCCCTTGCCGGACGCAAGCAGTGTGGGAGAGCCGGCGATCTCGGTCCGGGACGTCACCCGCGAGTACAAGCGCCCGCGGACCTCGCTGCTGCAAGCCGGTCCCGTCGTCCCGGCCCTGCGGGGCGTCAGCTTCGACGTCCGGGCGGGGGAGCGGTTCGGGATCGTCGGCGAGTCGGGGTGCGGCAAGTCCACCCTGCTGCGGATCCTCGCGGGTCTCGACCAGCCGACCGCCGGGGAGGTCCAGATCGAGGGCACGGACATCGCCCGGCTGCCGGAACGTCGGCTCGGCTTTCTCCGCGACCGCCTGCAGCTGGTCTTCCAGGACCCGATGGGCTCGCTCGACCCCCGCATGCGGGTGCGCGACATCGTCGCCGAGCCTCTTGTGGCTCAAGGACATCCGGCCCGGCGCCAGCGCGTGGATGAGCTCCTCACGTCGGTCGGGCTGCCTGACACGGCTGCCGGGCGCTACCCGCACCAGTTCTCCGGTGGACAGCGCCAACGGATCTCCATCGCCCGCGCCCTCGCCCCCCGTCCCGGGATCCTGCTCGCCGACGAACCGGTCAGCGCCCTCGACGTGTCGGTCCGGGCGCAGGTCCTCAACCTCATCTCGGACCTCGTCGACGAGCTCGACCTGACCCTCGTCTTCGTCTCGCACGACCTTTCCGTCGTGCGGCACCTGTGCCAGCGCGTCGCGGTGATGAACGGCGGCGAGATCGTCGAGATCGGACCCATCGAGCAGATCTGGAACGACCCCCAGCACCCCTACACGCAGCGCCTGCTCGCCGCGGTCCCGACGATGGAGAAGGCCCTGAGCGGGGCCAGTACGTCGGATCTCGCGGCGGCGGAGCTCGACCGCATCGAGGCAGAGCACGAGAAGGAGACGTCATGACCGAACCGCTGTTCACCCCCAGCTGGCCGCAGGGACTTCCCGTCGGCGACGGGTGGGTCACCGGCCTGCCCACGGCCGAGGTGCGATTCCCGTATGCCGGGTCGCTCGTCGCTCGCGCGCCCGTAGGCAACGCGGCGCTCGCGTCGCAGGCCCTCGACGCGGCGCTCGCCGTCCGGGACGAGGTCGGGCGGCTGCCATCCCACGTCCGACGGGCAGCCCTGCAGGGCGCACATGCCGTCGTCGAGGAGCACCGCAACGACTTCGAGCAGCTCCTCGTCCTCGAGACGGGAAAGCCGTTGGTCGACTGCCGGGTCGAGGTCGACCTGACGCTGCTGACCCTCCAGACCGCCGCCGAGGAGGTGGCCCGACTCCACGGTGAGACCGTGCCGCTGGACCTGCTGCCGAGCGGTGAGGGGCTCCTCGGGTTCTGGGTGCGCAAGCCCATCGGCGTCGTCGTCGGGATCGCGGGCTACAACTACCCGATGTTGTTGGCAGCACACAAGATCGCCCCTGCCTTGGCCGCCGGCTGCCCCATCATCGTCAAACCCGCGCCCCAGACGCCGCTCGCGACGCTGTGGCTGGTGCACGCGGTCCGCGAGGCGCTCGCCACGGCCGGTGGACCGGCCGCGGCCGTCCAGCTGGTCACCGGGGGTCCCGAGGTGGGCGTTGCGCTGACGACCGACCGGCGGATCGGCGCCGTCTCCTTCACCGGCTCGGCCGCGGTCGGCCACCAGATCGCCCGCGACGCCGCGCCGACCAAGGTCCTCCTGGAGCTGGGTTCGAACGCGGCCCTGGTCGTGGCGAGCGACGCCGACCTCGATGCGGCCGCCGACGCGGTGGTCCGCGGCGGGTACTACGCCTCGGGACAGGCCTGCATCAGCGTGCAGCGCGTCCTCGTCGTCGACGCCGTCCGGGAGGACTTCCTCAAACGCCTCGCCGACCGGATGGACGAGGTGGTCACCGGCGACCCCCGCGAGATGACGACACGCGTCTCGGCACTCATCGACGAGCGGTCGGCCACCCGGGTCAGGGACTGGGTCGACCAGGCGGTCTCCGCCGGCGCGACGCTGGTCCATGGCGGAACCTTCGACCAGGGGGTCATCAGCCCGGCCGTCCTCCTCGACGTGCCCGACGGGCAGGCCGCCTGGGACGAGGAGATCTTCGGGCCCGTCGTCGCGGTGCGCTCGGTCCATGACGTCGCCGAGGCCTTCGACGTCGTCAACGCCTCACGTTACGGGCTGCACGCGAGCGTCTACACGGCGTCGCTCGAGACGGCGTTCGCGGCGATCGACCGGATCGACGCCGGGGGAGTCATGGTCAACGAGGTGCCCGGGTTCCGTTCCGACGTCATGCCTTACGGCGGCGTCAAGGACTCCGGCGCCGGACGCGAAGGTCCTCGCTTCGCCATCGAGGAGCTCACCGTGACGCGGATGGCGGTGATCCGGCCCGTCACCCACTGAGCTCGCCCACACCGAGACCGACCCTGACCCGCGAGGAGTCCAAGATGGCCGACGACACAGCCACCAGCCCGCAGAGCACGACGATCAGCAGCGAGTTCACCCGTCCCGACTACAGCAGGCTGTTCCGACTCGACGGACGCACCGCCGTCGTGGTGGGCAGCGGGAGCGGGATCGGCCGCGAGGGGGCGCTGGCCCTCGCGGGCCAGGGAGCGACCGTTGTCTGCGCGGACCGCGACCTCGCCGCCGCGAAGCAGACGACTGCTCTCGCGACGGGCGCCGACGACGAGGGAGGCCTCACGGCATACGAGATGGACGTGCTCGACGAGACTGCGGTCACTCGCTCAGCCGCGGACCTCGGGGTCGTGGACATCCTCGTCTTCACCGCCGGCACCAATGTCCGCAAGCGGATCCTCGACTACAGCGGCGAGGAGTTCGACCGCGTCGTCGGGCTCAACCTCCGAGCTGCGTTTGACCTCGTGCGGGCCTTCGGACCTGGCATGGCCGAACGCGGTCGCGGCAGCATCATCGGGCTCAGCTCCATGCGATCGGTCGCCGTCGAGCCGGGGCAAGGCGTGTATGCCGCGACGAAGGCCGGCCTCCTGCAGCTGCTCCGGACCGTCGCGGCGGAGCTCGGGCCGCAGGGTGTGCGGGCCAACACCGTGGCGCCGGGGGTCGTCGCGACGCCGTTGACCGACCAGATCCGCGCCGTGCCGGAGTGGGCCGAGGCGTATGCGCAGAAGAACGCCTTCGGTCGCTGGGCGACCCCTGACGAGATCGCGGGGGCGATCGTCTACCTCGCGTCGGACGCCTCCTCCTACGTCACCGGGGCGCAGGTCGTCGTCGACGCCGGCTGGACCGCCATCGACGGGCGCTTCACCCCCCCGAGCTGAGGGGGCGCGACCGGTCAGTCTCAGCTCGTCCACCAGGTGTTTCGGCCCTCGTCGTAGCCGAGACGACGTGTCTCGTTACGTGCTTGAACTCGAACTCCGACCGGTCAGCCGTCAGGTGCGGCAGTCGAGACAGTGTGTCGCACGAACACTCAGCGCGCCGACAGACGGTGTCGGGTGGTCGACCAGGGCCAGGGAACACAGCCGGCGTGCACACGACAAGGCTGGGTGCGCCGCGGCTGGGTGTGACGGCGAACAGCCGTAGCGAGGTCCGCCGCCGCTACGGTAACGACATGGAGGCTGTCAACGTGCTCGGTGGGCCGCTCGAGGAGTGCGGCACCGAGCCGATGACCGGCTTCTTCCGGGACGGCGCCTGCACTACTGCGCCCGAGGACGTCGGCAGCCACACGATCTGCGCCGTCATGACCGAGGAGTTCCTCGCCCACCAGCGTGGCGTCGGCAACGACCTGTCCACGCCGCTGCCGCTCTACGGCTTCCCCGGACTGCACCCGGGCGATCGCTGGTGCGTCGTCGCGGCCCGCTGGCTGCAGGCCCATCGGGACGGCGTCGCCGCGCCCGTCATCCTGGCCAGCACCCACCAGAGCGCGCTCGCCGTGGTCTCGCTCGAGGTCCTCCGCAGTCACGGCGTCGACGTGCCGGACGACCCGGGCTCGCTGCTCTGACCCGCCCGCCCGGCATACCCCTGCCGCCGTCAGTGGCTCGACGAACGCTCCCAGAGGTTGATGCCGGCGTCGACGGCGTACCGGTCGATCTTGGCCAGCTCCGCCTGGCTGAAGTCGAGGTGGTCGGTCGCCCTGAGGCTGTCCTCGAGCTGGGCAACGCTCGAGGCACCGACGAGCACCGAGGTGACGCGCGGGTCCCGCAGGGCCCAGGCCAGCGCCATCTGGGCGAGCGACTGACCGCGGCTCCTGGCGAGCCGGTTCAGCGCGCGGACGTGCTTGAGCACATCTTCGCTGAGGAGCTTCGGGCTGAGCGACTTTCCTTGTGCCGCACGCGAGCCCGCCGGGATGCCCTTGAGGTACTTGTCCGTGAGCATTCCCTGCGCCAGCGGCGAGAAGGCGATGCAGCCGACGCCGTTGACCCCCAGCACGTCGAGCAGGTCCTCCTCGACCCAGCGGTTGAGCATCGAGTAGGAGGGCTGGTGGATGAGCAGCGGCGTGCCCATCCGGCGGAGGATGTCGACGGCCTCCTGGGTGCGCTGACCGGAGTAGGAGGAGATGCCGACGTAGAGCGCCTTCCCTTGGCCCACCGCCGTGTCCAGCGCTCCCATGGTCTCCTCGAGCGGAGTCGTCTCGTCGAAGCGGTGGCTGTAGAAGATGTCGACGTAGTCGAGCCCGAGGCGCGAGAGGGACTGGTCGAGGGAGGACAGCAGGTACTTGCGCGAGCCGCCGCCCTGGCCGTAGGGCCCCGGCCACATGTCGTAGCCGGCCTTGCTGCTGATGACCAGCTCGTCCCGGTAACGGCGAAAGTCCTGGGCGAAGATCGCGCCGAAGTTGCGTTCGGCCGAGCCGTAGGGAGGCCCGTAGTTGTTGGCTAGGTCGAAGTGCGTCACGCCGAGGTCGAACGCGCGACGGAGAATGGCTCGCTGGTTGTCGATCGGGACGTCGTCGCCGAAGTTGTGCCAGAGACCGAGGGAGACGGCGGGAAGGTCGAGGCCGCTGGCACCGGTGCGGCGGTAGGGGAGCTGCGAGTAGCGGTTGCGGGCGGCCTGGTAGTCATCGGCGTGTTGGGTCATGGGCTCATCCTTTCGCGCCGAGGCCGGAGAGCGCGAGCGCGGGAGCAGACGTGTCCAGGCGCGCGCGGCGGCAAGCGTCAGTCCGGCGAGACGACTGCCTCGTTCGTCGCGTTCGCATTTCGGTCCACGTAGGTCACCCGATAACGAGAACCCACAGCGGCCGTGGTCCGCTCGGCGAGTGCTCGGCCGCGCGCATAGAAGTCAGCCTCCGCCTCCGACGAAGGGAACGCGGCCGATCCCGGGTCGTCCTCCGGAAAGATTGCATCGTACTCATCCGACCAGGCGTTGAGATCGGCTATGAGATCCGCCGGAAGGTCGAGGTCCTCGGGCCGAAGGTTGTCCGTCCCACCGCCACCGACGGTGAGCCAGAGTGGGTAGCAGAGGTACTCACTCGCGACCCGGAGTGTCTGTCGGTCGTCAGCTGCCAAGAAGGTTCGCTCCCACGATGAATCCATTGCTGCCAATGGTGATGGCCACCTTGATAAGTTTGCCATGGAAGAGCACCTCGTAGATCGCCCGTCCGCTGCCTTTGCCCTGCGAGCCGATCCTCGTGCCGTTGGTGACAGCCTCCTGGAGGAGCGAGGGAATCTCTGCCTCTGTGATACCGGCCTGCGCGAACTCGGGACCGTGTTCGCCGATGATGTGAGCCAGACCGGCATTCTTGTTGCCTTTCTCGAGGAAGATGATCTTTCCTTCGGCGTTCTTCCAGATCGCGATGTCCTCGGGTTCATGCTTGATGCCCTGCGCGGCGAGCTCGTCGAGCAGCTGGTTCTTGAGCAGTCCGGGGGCGACCTTCTCCGCCGCCGCAATGACCTTGGCGCTGACAAGCGTCTTGAGGCTGGCCACGATCTTACTGACCTTGGTCAAGAGCCTGCCGATCGTCCCGGCCACGGTTCTTGCCATCTCGATCTCGATCGCCCCTCCGATCTCGGTCCCTGCTGTCCACTCGAGGAAGGAGACCAGCTCGTCCTCGATCATCTTGTGGTGGTCGTCGACATGCTTGGCCTAGTCGTTGCACGCCGTGCCGAGCTGGTCGTAGGCATCGGCGAGATCCGTTACATGTCCTTGAGGTTCGTGCAGGCTGCCACCGCGTCGCCGACCTCAGGCACTTCAGGGTGGCGATCGTCGACTTCGCGGCATCGACGTTGTAGGAGTAAGACGTCAGCGTCTGGCCAGCGGAGATCCAGGCCTGACCAGCAGAGCGCATCTTCCCGGTGTCCGCGTCGGGCCACAGGAAACCTTCCAGGTGGTCGACGAGCCAGTGCCACAAGTCGGGGTTGTCACCGGTGCCACCGCTCACGCTCGGCAAGCTACCCGGTGACAGTGTCTCGACCCAGTGATCCGGGTCCGCGTCACCGTCGTCCGTCGACGTCTGGTACTGCGGCGGGCCATCCAGCTGGGCGCCGTACTCGGCACCCCGGTGATTCTTCAGCGAGGCGTTGAGAAGGTTGGCCATCTGGCCCATCGACTCGCCGATGTCGGCGCCAGCCTGCACGAGCGGACCAGAGACGGCGTCGTACTGCTTCGCCCACTCCTGGCCGCCGGCGTCGGAGCCGGCCATCGCCCCACTGCTGCCGAGCCTGCCGTCGAGGTTTCCCACCTTGTCGATGATTGCGTGGTTGGCGTAGTAGAACTCGCTGCACGCTGAGGTGTACGAGTCGCTGTCGACGTCATCAGGCCGCCCCATGTCCGCCCCCTTCGCTGGCTGTTTCGGCGACCCAGGTCTCGTGGTCGACGGCGGCATACTCGTAGACCTTGGCCCACTCCTCGCCGGTGCGCCGGCCCATCGCCATCGTCAGGAGGGTGATCGGTTGGAGGTGGGTGTCGCGGAAGGGCAGCTTGACCGCAATGCGGGGCGGCTTGCCGTCCTTCCCCGAGAGATTGACCCACAGGCCGTCGAAGGCGTCGATGAAGGTCTGGCCGAGAAAGCGCACGAAGCGCCACGACGACTCGCGGTTGTCCTCGGCGAACGGCGCGGACGAGGAGTCGAACTTCTCGAGAGCGGCCCTCTCGGCGGTCCGGAGCGCATCGGCGTCCCAGGGCCGCTCCGGCAGGTCGGGCACGTCCACGTCGAACTCCAGCTCGAGGACTGCCTCGTTCATGTCCACCCAGGAAAGGAACTTCTCGTCGTGCTGAGCGGTGTTGTAGTCAGCCTGCTCGGCGTCACCTCTGGCCATGGGGCGTCATCCTGAGATGTCGTAGTGGAAGTCGGGGTACTTCTTCGACAGCTCCTCGAGCCGTCTCATCAGCGTAGGCGGCGGCTCCTTCTTGAGGTGCCACGTCACGTCCCAGCCGTCTTTGAGCGCCGACTCGTCCTTGTCGAGCTGGACGAGGCCCTCCCTGACGGGCGTCGTCCCGCTCTTGACCTCCACCGCCTTCTGCTCGGTCTCGTTCGCGTAGTCCCAGCGTCGACCCTCGCGCGCCACCTGGGTCGACCACCCGTCCTCGCCGGTGGTGACGCCGTCTGCCTTTCCGATCGCGGCGTATGCCGCTGAGAGGTCGGTGACATGGCCCTTGAGCTCGGTGCATGCGGCAGCGGCGTCGGCGATCTCGGGGGAGCGTTCGTTGAGGATCGACCCCTTGGCCGACTCGACGCTCGTCGCGTACACCGTCAGGGTCTCGCTGCAGCGGACCCACGCGGCGCCAGCACCGCGCAGCTTCCTCGTGTCGTGCCACAGATATCCTTCGAGGTGGTCGACGAGCCAGTGCCACCGGTCCGGGTTGTCCCCCGTCCCGCCGTTCGCGCTCGGTGGCGGGGAAGCGGACAGCGTCTCCGTCCAGTGGTCCGGGTTGGCGTCCCCGTCCGATGCGGCTGTCTCGTACTGCGGCGGTTCGCCGGTCACCGCCCCGTACTCGGCTCCCTTGTGGTTGATGAGGGAGCCGTTGAGCAGGTTGGCCATCTGGGCCATCGACTCCCCGAGGTCGGCTCCGGCCTGGAGGAGCGGTCGGGCGGCCCCGTCGTACTGATCGGCCCACGCCTGGCCGCCGGTGTCGGAGCCGGCCATCGCTCCGCAGCCGTCCAACGTGCCGTTCAGAGTCGAGACGGCGTCGATGATCGCGTGGTTCGCTGCGTAGAAACTGCTGCACGCCGAGGTGTACGGCGCGGCGTCGACATCAACTGGCAAGTTCACCGATGGCCCCCTGGGTCCTGGTGGTTCGAGATCGAGCGGCTGGTCACGCCAACGGCACCTACTAGCGGACCTGTCTCCACATCCGGGCGTTGGTATCGCCCGCGCTCTGGTAGTTGCCGTGGGCCACCTTGGCGGCCTCGCGCATCCCGGTGAGCCCGCTGCGCATCTCCTCGGCGCCCCTGGTCCACCGGGCGTGCGCCTCCTTCTGCGCAGCAGCGGCCTCGCCCTGCCAGTGTCCGTGCAGCTTGGCGATGATCGAGTCGAGCGTGCCCAGGTGCCGACCGACGGCTGCGTCGAACGTCCCCATGTCGGTGATGGACTCGTCGAGCTTGTCCAGGTCGACCATGTAGTGAAAGCTCATGACAGCCTCGTCCTGATCTTGGTCGCGGCGGCGCTCATCGCCGCCGAGGTGACGTCCTCGTTGTGCTGGTACACGCTGTGGTTGACCCCGAGGAGGGTGCCCATCCCCTCGAGGCCGGCGAGGACGTTGCTCGCCCCCTCCAGCCAGTCGGCCCAGACCCTGGCGTAGGCCTCCGCGGCCCTGCCCTCCCAGCCCGTGCCCAGCAAGGAGTCGACCGACCTTGCGAGGGCCTTGTAGTCCCTGGACACCTCGGCATGCAGGGAGACGACGTCCTCGCGCAGTCACCAGGCGTTGCTGGTCGATGTCATATGTCACGAGAGCCCCCTGGCTGTTATGTCGTCGTGCTCCTTTGACGTCAGGACGGTAGGACCGGTACCTGAGAAGAGCTGGGAACGGAGCTACCCGTAGAGGGCGGACAGCGAGGTGTCGCACGAGACGTAGCGGTATCCCTGTTGCACGTTGACCAGGACGCCGTCGAGGTAGAGCCGGCACATCAGGTACGGGGGAGGGCCGTCGTAGCTGCTGGCCCGGTAGGAGAGGTAGTCGCTTCCGCTGGGAAGGGCTGCCTGGATCCCGAGGGGGGCCTTCTGGCCCTTGACCTCGCTCTGGTTCTTGCCGTCCGCGCTGTAGCGCAGGTCGACCGTGCCGCCGTCCACCGACGAGTAGACCTCGAACGTCGCCCTGGTGGGGGCTGCCGGCAGGGCCGGCACGTCGCCGGGCTGGGCCGCCACGGTGGTCACCGGACCTAGTGGTGCCCCGCCCGGCGTTGCCCTCGTCTCGGAAACGAGGTTGCGGGACAACGAGCACGAGACGTTGTCGGTGGACACCTCCTGGTAGGCGAGGGTGTCATCGAGGTAGATCCGGCACATGAGCAGCGCCTTGGCGTCGTAGGCGCTCGCGCCCACCGAGAGGTAGTTGTTCTGCGGGCTGAGCTGCGCCTCGACCGCGAAGGGCGTCTGCTGCGCGTCGAGGCGCTTGGCATCATCCTTGTTGTCTGCGCCGTAGCGCACGTCGGCCTTGCCCTTCATCGCCGAGAACACCTCGAAGCGGACCTTCTTGGGGTCCTTGAGGACGGCCGCCTGACCCGGGGAAGGGGCAACGGGGGAGGCCGGCGGTCCGGCGGTGGTCGGCGCCGAAGCGGTGGGACGGGAGGTCGCCGTCCTCGGCGGCACGGTCGACCTCGTGGGCGCCGACGT
>JAABUJ010003658.1_pt1 | contig 17037 bp, 16 predicted proteins | sample 5559131 | NCBI WGS metagenome assembly JAABUJ01 (sample SAMN10711875, study PRJNA513366) | rock metagenome | isolation source: Antarctica rocks | place: Antarctica: Victoria Land, Mt New Zealand nord | collected 2016-01-07 | reverse complement strand
GGGAGGATGGTCGGTGGGTGGAAGGAGGATGAACTTGGCGCGAACGAGAGGCCTGGGAGTTAGTTAGTAGACGGAAAAGACCTATACAGGCGAGTCCCAGCGCATTGCGTTGAGGCATGTTTATAGACAACGACGCATCTACGCGAACGGAGGCCAGCGAATACTGAAGCACGTGAAGCATTAGACCGGACGTATGCCTCCAATCCGATCGAACACCTAGAGTACAGATATAGGCGCCGTAGTGGAGGACTGGGCTAGTGCTGTACTCGTATTGTACCTCTGCCGCTCCGCACCAACGCACAGAGTGATGTTGTGCGCCGAGATCAGTCCCTGTGGTTGCTGATGGTTTTCCCATCCGGAGGAAGACCAACATTGTGGATGTTTAAATTGAGCCCTCAATGGACCAGAGAGCGACCTCCTCCATGAATCTGACGTCGAGCAATTGGCCCAGCTGACCTTATCCCCAGGAACATTAAAAAATCATCGCTTTGTACCGGTCATCCTCCTTCGCCTTGCGCTTCTTGTGGACCATTGAGATCTTGCGAACAAACATTTCTCTTCAGAAGAGAAAGTAGGCCAGTAGGAAGCTCAGCAAGCAGAGCGCGGCAACAATTTGAACCGGTACCCCATCAGCCGGTTGCTGTTGAACGCCCATACCTGTTGTCCCGGTCGAGATGCGCTCTCTAGAATCTTGATTCACGGCATCACTCTTTCTCTGCCTCAAAACCTGCTCCTGCGCTTGTTCCGTCAGCCGAGAAATTTGCGCCTTGGCATCGGCGAGCTGTTGGCGCACGTCTTCGGAATTTGTGGGTATAGCGTTGGCTACAGTCGACGCTGCATTGCCGAGGGATGATTGAGCGGTACTAGTGGCATTGCCGGCTGTCTCCTTGATAGCGCGAGAGGAGCTATCTGGAGCATCCGCAGAGAGCGGAGCTGCAGCAGCAGCCGGAGAGCCAAAAGATGTTGATGGAGAACCATATGCTGGAGGTGCTTCATCACCAAGATGCTAAATCCGGGGTTAACTCCCATGCATGCATCGCTTCAAAAGAATCCCGCTTACTGTTCCGTTAGCGTTGTTGTGGGTGGGAGTTGCTTCAGTGCCAGACCCAGAAGCAGGCAAAAAGACAACACGAATCTTCCGTTCCTGGATATCCCCTTTTGCCGTCTGTTCTACATTCGACCACTAAAATCTGTGAGCCTTGCTCTATGTTGTGCATAGAGAGATGACCCACAACTGTCGCGATATTTGATGAATCTTTCTCAGGTGTAATGGCAATAGATTGAACGAGAAATTTGTCACGGCACCGAGCGTCTAGAGGCGGGTCTTCTCTCATCGCCTGGAGTAGCACTGGTTCTCGTTGTCAGAATGACAAGCAAAGGTGACGGCCAGGATCGTATCTTGCCCTGAACCTCGACCTCACTGCCTGGCTCGATACGGCCGGAGTTTGGGCGGACACAGTATCTAGGGCTGGCTTAGTCGCACGTCTCGAAGTCGATCAACATCCACATACTGTTTAGGCGCGGTGGTTTTGACCTTTCGTAGATTAGCTTGTAGTTCATAGAGTCAGCGACAAAGTAGCTGTATACCTTGAAGGCTATAGGATCGTTGCTCGGATTGCCAAGGCGCAATAGCTGGATGACCTCATGGGTGAAAGGACCTGATGCAAGCCTGTCAGCCACCGCAGGAGATGCGCCGTTCAATGCAACACATACGACGGAAGCCGAGCTCCGGAGGGTCGAGCTGGACAGACATGACGATCGATGGAGGAGCTCGAGTACTGTTATCGCGTGTCCGATTGCTCAATTATGGTGGATTGCGTTACAGCAAGTTGCAGAAGATTTAATACTTCGAATTCGAGTACGCGGAGTATGACAAGCTTGATCCACTCTGGGGAGCAAAGATATCGATGTGGCCTCAAGAAGATGGGTTGGCAGGTAGGTCACTGAGGGTGAAGAGAGGGACCGTTGGTGAGTGGCTGTTCAAGATGCGGCGACCATGGAGCTTGGCTTGGCAAGTTGGCCATGCCTTTCAGCCTTGGCCTGCGGGCCACGGCTCGGTTCTTCCGAAGTGTTCACTAGCCTGACACGCATGATGACATACCGTTGGACATGTCGATGGCTGCTGTCAATTCACTACGCCCAACACAAGCGAGAGTATACCAACATAGTCGCTTGCCAGCTTTGTACTCTCTTAGCACTATTCAGGCGGTTCAATCTTGCTCCTACACGTAGCAATACAATTACACAGAACAGGATGGCACCCACAGACCGTGAACAACTTCTGGCCATGGGTTTTTCGCAAGACAAAGCTGAAATGGCTCTCCAGAAGTCAGGCAATTGTGTGTTGTGACCACACCCGTCAAGCGACACAGCATGGTAACTGACGTATCTGCGGAACAGTGGACCAAGCTATTGACTGGTTGGACAAGAACGCAGATAAGACGGTGGAGGAAATCCAGGCCGAAGCCAGCGAGGCTGCCGATGACCCTGACGCTGGGCCTGCGCTCAAGCCAGGTGAATTAGCTCAGAGCCTGGTCTGTAATGATTGCGGAAGGCAACTCCGTAGCCACGCGCAAGCCGAATTCCATGCGTCAAAGACTGGCCACATAAACTTTTCCGAGTCCACCGAATCCATCAAGCCGTTGACGGAAGAAGAAAAGAAGGCCAAGCTGGAGGAACTGAGGCAGAAGGCAGCAGCAAAGCGCGCTGGCACTCAGGATGTTGATAAGGCAGAGCAGAAGCGGAACGAGGTATGTTGTTATGATATTCTTTTCATGCTTCAGCAAGAATGGATGGACACTATCTTCGCTGGACCCTTATCACCACTGATGTTTTTGTCTTGTTCCTTTCCGAACCCCCTCAAAGTCCCTCTTGACATCATGAATGTTTGTGTGCTTTCCAGAAAGCTGGCGCTTAAGACGATAGCTACGAGTTTTCTAACCGTGACATAGGAAATCCGGCGAAAATCCACCAAAGAGACTCAGGATATAAAGGAGGATCTTCAGAAGAAGGAGCAGATTAAGGAAGCCGAAAAGAAGCGCAAAGAGAAGCAAGACGATATCGCGGCCAAGCAACGAATCAAGTCCAAGATCGAGGCAGATAGAGAGGAGCGTCGCCTGAAAGCCGCGAAGGAGAAGGCCGAACGAGAAGGCCGAGCGCCTGCAGTGCACCAACCAGTAGCTGCACCTGCCGCAAACTCCGGCCCTGTAACATCAAAGCCGGCATCAGCGTACACGGAAGCCCGTCTTCGTTTTCAGACGTCCGGTGGGAGCATCACGAAAATCTTCCCAGTCGAGACCACTCTCTATGAGGTTGCTTCAGCTGTCAGCCAAGACACTGGCAGTGAGGTCCAGAGCTTTACACAAAACTTCCCGAAGAAGGTCTTCGATGCGGTGGATTTCGGCGCAACACTGAAGGAGCTTGGCTTGGTGCCCAGTGCATCCTTGATCGTCAAGTAGTCGAGACCACGAATGACTCGTTCTTCAGATCTTGACGTGGTTTGGTGGTATATAAAACAGGGATTGCGCTTGGGCGGTTGTTGCATAGCGGGCGGCGTATTCCATCACAATGATGCTCCATGAGTTGGAGGCAGCATACGCAGGGAAGTCATTTAGTCTCCCATAGCATCGGCGTAATTACTAAAGAATGACGGTTGTCTTCCAGCACTGGTGTACCTTTGCTTGGTCCCTCGCCGCACTCGTTTTTTGCCATACACGTCGAACAACCATCTGACGAAACGACGATCGACCAAATGACCAGCGAATTCCCATAGCTAACGAGGCAAACCGTCAAAGCATCTGTTTCACTCAGTTAAAAACACTCAATGGGAGACCCCGGAGATGGGACTGTTTGAAGATATAGGTAGATTGACTAGGTAATCCTTGAGCAAGTCTCTTGCCAACGTACAAGAATCAAGACGGTGCATGAACGTAGTGAACCAACCCCATTCTCCTGTGAGCGGGATCCAAAATATCACGTGATTGCGCGGTAAACGTCACGCTAAATAAGCATCGCGTCCAAGCTCACCGCATTCTACGACTTTAGAAGGGATCAGTTCTTACAGGGTGCTTGCAATGGTGCCCAAGGTTCATACAAAGTAGCTAAGATTTGCGATGCTAGATACTCTGATACGTTCACAATGCCGGGGTAGGTGATACCAGCCATCCCTCATGTATCTGAGCTAATCGTAGGCAGACCAGGCGAACAACATAAAGCGGCTACAACGTCAGTCAATCCCTTCGAAGAGATAAAACCACACATCACCGAATACACGGCACAAGAGATCGCAACGCTGTCAAGTCGGCTGCAAAAGCAGCTGGGACCTGAGTATATCTCTTCAAGACCGGGGCCCGCAGGGCAAAAAGTACACTATCTCGCAGCCGACAAATGCATAAGCCTTGCGAATGGGGTCTTCGGTTTCAATGGCTGGTCGAGCGGCATACAAAATATTCAGATCGACTTTGTGGACGAAAGCCAACAAACGGGAGCGGTCAGCCTTGGCCTGTCGGTGATAGTCCGGGTGACGCTTCGTGATGGCACATTTCATGAAGACGTGGGATACGGCCAGATCAAGAACTGCAAGGGCAAGGCCGAGGCTTTCGAGAAGGCTAAGAAAGAGGGCACAACTGACGCTCTGAAACGGGCACTGCGAAACTTTGGCAACCTATTGGGCAATTGCATATATGATAAGGACTATGTATCAAAGGTCACCAAGCTCAAAGTTGCACCGGTACGTACATCTTTCTGTTACTGAATGCCGCTTGGTCTGACATACTTAGACTAGATGGGATGCCGACAATCTTTATCGGCATCCGGATTTTGCGCCTATCAAGGTGGAGCCTGGGCCACAGAACCCCCAGAAGCTATCCGATGGTGCTCGGCTCAAGCGAAAGTCCGTTGCGGATGCGGAGACCTCGCTCACTGAACATGGCGACGCCGAGGATGAGTTCGGGAGTAGGATCTTTTCCCACCGTTGCTCCTATTGTTTGCTGAGTCCTGCAGGCGATGAATTCGACGAGGTTGACCTTGCTGTCGCCCCTGATGGACCGCCCGACGGTGTGGCTTTGGACTCAAGCGTTGCGTCGCGTCAATTCCGGAGCAACGCTGGCTTACCTCAAAGGAGAGATCCTCACTCGTTACCGCAAACGCTTTCAAGGGCTCAACCTGCACCCCCCGGACCAGCGTTCAGCCCCCAGACGCCCTCTGCTGCTTCCACAAATGGATGGGCGCAACCCATCAAGACTGAAGCCACCACTGCCATTCCTCCAGCCCTGAGAGCACCCCCTAATCTAGCACACATAGCCTCTAATCGAATACCCGGAGCTCCCGTAGCTCCTTCAGGTGCCCTCAACAGCAGACCTGCAGAAGTGGGTCCATCAGCCCGCGCCGTACAGAACGCTGATCGTCTCGCTCCCAACAACACACCACCCTTGGACTCATCAAACTCGACAGAGCACAATGCACCCGTAGGTTTCTTCACCGCTAGAGCTGCTGAATCTCTTCAAAAAGGCGTCGCCCTTCCGTCCAATGTTCCCACTTTCAATCCTCATCTTGAGAGCCCCTCCATCCGCAAGACCGCTGGAGTCGATCACACTAAAAGCAAGCCTGTGCGAACGGAAACACTAGGCGCATCCACCGTAACGGCCGCAGTCCCACCGCGGACGAACTTTGTCAATCCTCAGGCGGATAAGTCGAGGAAGGTAGGTATGCCGGTTGGCGCGGGGAGCCCGTTGCAGAATCGAGGCTCGTATAAGCCGCCGCAGATCAAGAGGTCAGCCGATGCGGGCGGAGTGGTGTAAGCACTTGCTGTTGATTAATTCTAAATTTCACCCGAGAATCTGACTTCTGTGTCCTAGGAGCGTACGACCGGCACTCAATGACGTTACCTCCGCTTCCGTGAATCTTCCGAATGATGCTGGTGGAGATCCCAAGAGGCAACGGACGGCTGAAAATGCGCAAGGCATTGCTATTACTTAGCTAGTAGATCATGATGGCGAACGACAACAGAGAAAGCTCTGTCAAGTCATTGCGGCATGGCAAGGTGTTTGGGGGGCTTCTGGATGCATATGGTTGGCGGGCGCCCTGGCTTGTTGGAGCCTTTGTACGGTGCATATCCAGCTTACATAGAACGAAGAGTGGGATACAATAAGCTCTCATTGCCTGATTAAGAAAGCCATCTAACATCTCTCCGCGTTCTCTATTCTGAGGCCAATGCACAACATCTGGGAAATCAGCTCAGGTAGGAACATCCACATTTCAACTTCATCTTCTTCTCTGATCCCATCGCTTTCTTCGAGTGTCATTTGTCGGCAGGAAGACGCGCATATGATAGTGTGGGTTCAATAAGGTGAGATGCTATCCTAGCATGAAGACCCCATGAATGGCAGTACTGGTCCAAGGTTAGCATCATATCGCCACGGCTATGGTACCGTGATGATCACAGGAGACTGAGGAGGATGAACCAACATGTTTCAGACAATCGCAGAGACAGGGTGAAAAGAAGAAGTCGGTTTTGAGTAAAGCCGTAGCATCTATTGATCTGCTCGAACACCTCTCGTCGCTTAGCAGGTTTAGCCTGACAATGGGAACGTGAGCCCGAAAGTAGAGTGAGCCGCTTAGAGACCAGTGTATCGGTAACCGCGGGCCTGAGCACTCTGCATTGGGTCTTGCTCTTTGCCTGGCGGCTGGTTCTCCTTCCTCGTATACTTGCTACCAGCACTTACAGTTCCACCATACTGCGCGCGAGCCGCGGCAGCCGGGTCCTTGCTTGGCTGTAAGCCTTGCAGAAACGCTGGCAGTTGCGGCTTCAAGCCAGCGCCACTGGGGGCGCGCTTTGTATCTTCATTCCAGCTGTATGGCGTGGTGGCATATCGTTTTGTACCAGACAAAGAATCCAGACGAGGGACTTCGGTGGACGTGGCTCGACTTGAAGCCCGAGACCTCCCTTCCAACACTGGTTGGACGAAAGCTTCTGCGAGGGGTGTTGCTCTGCTGGCTGCTCGTGACATCTCCCTCAATAGTGGCTGGACAAAAGGGTTTTCAGTAGCGTAACGTGGAGGGCTGGGACGTTCCACCGCGCTACCGATCAAATTTGGTGTCTCTGCAGCAGTGAGGAGTGACCTGGTGACTCCTTGCTGTGTATGCTTGACAGGCACTGCTGGTGGAAAGTTGATCGGCTTGATGTCAGTATTCACCGCACGAGCTGGGGCTCCCACACTAGGATTCGGGCGGTGCTGTTCCCGCAAGCTGAGATGGGTAAGAGCAGCACTTATCGGACTCTGTGCGTCGACAGTGCTATTCACAGGAGAAGTGACATTGTCATCGTCAATCGAGTAACGATCCTTGAATACGTGCTCTCCGAATATGACCGCACGAGCACGGCCGTCGCCCTTGATCCGTACGACTGGTGACGGAAGCGAGGCCGATGACTGGACGAGGCGTGCTTCAAGTGCGATTGGTTCATTAGACCTTAGAGTTCGTGTAGGTACGGGCGCCTTCGGTGTTGCAGGCAATGGGTGGATCTCTTGTCGAACTTGCAGTGACTGAGACGAAGCTTTGTTGACTACAGAAGTCGAGGGCGCCTTTGCAGTAGGAGGCTGAGTACCGGTCGAATTTTCGTTGGCACCGCCAAGCTGTGGAAGCTTGATCACTATCTTTGGCTTCGCACTGGCGTCCACGCTATTCGCCTCGGCAGCAATCGTAGACTGCTTTGCAACCGCGTCCTTGGTCTTCGTCGTAGAGGCGTCCGCCTTCTTAAAGGCTGTTATGTTCGCGCTCTTAGGATCATTCGAGATTGCTTGACCTACAAGATAACCCTGAAGATTGAGTAGCATGCCTGAAGGCATGGCAGATCCGTAGTTGGCGAGGAATTGAGCTACTGCGGATGGAAGCTCGACTTCTCCGGAGATGACCTTTTCGGTGGGGCTCGGAGCAACTGGATCTGTAGTGGTACTCGGCATCTCAGCGGTCTTATGATTGGGATTCGAAGTACTCTTCGCATCTCGAGCCATAGCCTCAGGCTTTCTAAGGGCATCGTTCTGTGCAGCCAGATTTGCTGGAGAAGTTATGGACAGACGATCGGTCGTGGAAGTAACCTTTGGAGAAGCTGCAGATTCTGAGAGCGTTTCTCTGGAAGGAAGACTTGCAGCAGGCTGTACAGGTTTCACTGTGGATACCGATTGTTTCAGGGCCAGAGGCGTCGGCTCGACTTTCCTGGTTGAGGGGATCTTGAACATTCTCTTTGCTGCTGCCATGAACGTATTAGGAGCAGCGAGAGAAGGTCGATCCACACCATTGCTTCTGGAAGAGTCAGCAGAGTTCATTAGCTGGGGATTGTTTCGACTTACGGTGGTACGCGTCGCTCGACTTTTGTGGAGGCAATTAAGTCCGCCTCTGTTGAGCCAGAATTTGGGCGAGCAGACACGGCTCTACCAGGTGAAGCTAGGTTTTTGTCGGGTTTCGCATGTTTACTGCGAGTAGTCAGCAATCAACGAGCCAGATTCTAAGTGGGAAACCTGAGACTCACCCTGGCATTGTTTTCATCGGATTGCTAGCCTTCAGATTCTGAACCTGCCCCTGGGTTGAATGAGAGCCTTTGCCGGGAGACGAATATTGGAAAGTTCCGCGTCCCTTGCGACGACTGAGCTCCTGTTCTTCTTCCACACTTGACAGCGAGGGCATCCCAGCAGGTACACTAGTCGGCATTAGTCAAAGAGAAACGACCTCTGTGGGAATAGTACACACCGAGCTGGCCCATGACGTCCAGGACGATTCCCTATCTGTCCTCCACCACGACCACCACGGCCCCCACCGCGAGGCCTATTAAGTGTACCACCGAAACGACCACGTGAGCTGCCGCTCAAGAACCCGGAGTCCTCCTTATAATCTCGAACACTAGGATCTGACATGAGCTTTGCGCGATGGGTCTGACCGTCGTTCATAGTGTCCAGGGAGCTTTCCGCGGTGCCATCGTGCTCTAGCTGCATCCAAGCGCCTGTTAATGCTGTCAATATCATTACCCCACAGTGGTCTTGAACATTCTAACATACTGCTCCATCCATTCAAACCGGCCTTGACATCATTGGTGATACGACTCTCCACAGCCCCTGACTTGTTGACGCGGCGTGCTCTCTCAATTACGCTCAGGGAAGATGTCTCTTCCTTGAGATCCTCCTTGTAACCCTGGGTGGTGATAGCATGTCGACGAGTACTCCCTAAAGCCTCCTTGAATATGGAATTAATCAGCAGAGAAGTTTACACATAAGCCTGTACAATAATGACCCACCAGCTGTAGGGAAAGAAGGCGCTGGATACGAGTTCCTTCATCCTGATCAGCCTCCTGAACAGCTCCGTTGCTGTCGTAAGCACCGCGCGACCAATGGTTTTCCATGGCTATATGCTCGAAGCTGCTAGGTTGTCCGACAACTTTGCTCAGTGGATGGAGTGTCTGGAAAGTCTGACAGGGTCGGTTGTACTGAATCATTGTTAGCAAATCTCCGAGGACAGCCACTGTAGACCAGGAACCACAGGTGGCAGCTAGAATGACGGGAGGACTTTCGGTTGAGTCGGTGAGAATCGAGGTATGGGAGGGTTCTGCCAAGTGCGTTAACCCACTCGAGAGACCTGCCGACTTACATCAATGAAACTGCGGCTGAGCTGGCCAGAGACCATAATCCAGCCAAGGGGCTCCCAAGTCTTGCCTTAAGGACGACAGTGAGAAAGAGGAAGTCGACACCAGCGGCAAAGCACTAGAGCATGCAGTCACTCAGGAGAGTCATGAGAAAGGCTTACCCTGTTTGCGGTATGGCCGGCTATCCGACAAAGTCTGGTCAGAATCCTAGACCAGCACACTATCGTACCTTTGACCGCCCTACTGCAGATGTAGTAGAGGGGGTCGAAGAATCCTTCCAACGTCCAAACTCTGAGAGTAGAACTCAATGGTGTAGAGGCTTGCATCAACCGTTGGCTGTGTAGATTTCAGTCTACGAGTGGGTGGACCTTGACCAGCTGGGGTGGGTGGTCGATCCGGCCTCCTAAAGTGGAACTGAATGAAAAGGACAGCATGGTGAGGGCTGGACAGATCCTGACCACGAGACTCCTAAGTATCCTCAGAGGCTCCTAAGTCTGGAGTACCGTTGCCAGTGCCCCATGAAAGCGTGTCCAGTTTGTTGACAGACAGACGCGACTTTGATTGGGGTTGTGCGCGGCAGGGCGAGCTATTGCTTCCTTAGCGAGAAACGTACCTTAGGGTAGTACAGGGCTATTCACGTGACTGCTGACGTTGCCTATTCCAGTACATAAAATAGTGCAAGCTCAGCTATTTGTGCATACAGCTGAACCTGACACTGTAGCTTTGGTATGAAGATCATAATGGAAGCTACTACTTCCCGATGCCTTGATAGACCTTGATTTAGGCGTGGTGCTGTTCCGATATAATTTCAGGTTCATATGCCTGCAACAATGTGTTATGACTTTCGATTGAGCTTCTCGGCATTTTCCTTGTAGATGGATCGCTCTCGTTGGAAGACTATCATTCTGTTGCTTGAACTATGTCTAGGGACCCGTCTATGTGCCTCGCACAATTCATCGGTCAGTAGCATCCTGTACCTAGTCTTGATATCCCTTTGGTGATATTCCAGGAGCACCCAGTATCTGGGACGACCAAGTTGTCGTGGTCAAATATCCATATCGTCATTGAGATCAGGGAGTTCGCTGCCGTCTTGCGGTTGATGCTAATGCCGACTACTCGTCTTTGAAAGATCCTCTGGCACTTGTGAAAATCATGCTTACAGGAGGCGGAGCAGTCAATGGAGAGGTCGCTCGTAAAACTATCTGGTGAATCCAGAAGCCTGGGAGCCCTCCTGGCCTCACCTGCAACAGGTTCTATGTGACGCAGGTTGTTCGTTTCAAGGAATGGATGCCTTCAAGCAAATGGATTCACGACTGAGGAAACTACGGTGTGGCACGACCTCAGGAGATGTTTAAGCTTACAAACGACTTCAAGTGGAGGAGTCAACACCAGGTACCAATAAAGCACCACCGCTGTCAATCCACGCCATGCGGGTCGTCTCATCCCATGAATCAAGACCGACGCGGCTGCTCGAGCTCTAGATCCTCTGACTTTCACTTAACGACCCATTGCTGCAAGTCTCTCCCTATCTGGTAAGGCCAATAGGATGGCAGCACCCTAAGTAAGAGCATAACTCGTGCCACTGCTAGGCCTCTGACTAGTCCATACTTTACCTAGTGGACGAGGCGATGAACCTGGGTTTTATGGCGATGACTGAGTGATATCCACTGAACCACGACAAACGCTAAGCCCACAACTGCGGCATTTGGCTCACGGTCACAACGAGACCTATGTGGATCTGACGGTAGAGACAAAGCGGGTGCTAGCCATGTGCGGGCATGGTAGGACTCGCATCATTTTCGCCACGATTTTAGGCCCTAGTGGAGTTTCAGTCAAGCATCAAGGGTGTGCAGCCCGCCGAACCTACGTAGCGCTATAAGGGTTCTTTCGACGACTGGATCTACCGTCACATGGACGACATATAAAGCGTTGAGCGGGTTTGTATGCCGGGGACTTGGGCCACAGAGTGTAGAAGGTAATACCGATACTATCCACATGTGTGACTACCTCCCTGATCTATAGCCACCCATTAGCTGCTCCATCTTTCGTAGGCTTGACGACGTTGGCTTACTCTGGAACATCTTGGCCATAGCCATAAACAGGCTAATGCCCATGACTGTGAAGCCGAAGATTACGCACATGACAGCGGGAATTGTCTTGCGGCTTTTAGTACTGAGTTTGATGTAACAGAGCGGTGGCAGGATGTATGCCAGCGCACAAGCGCTCGTGGCGCCGATCAATTCGAAGACGGCACCGAGATCGCAGGTCAAAAGAGCCATTGTCATGGCAGTGACCACGACCGATGTGGTGAAGATGAGATGGCGGTTAGGGTTCCATTGTTCGTCAGGAAACCAGTAATTCGTCATGACTTCACGACAAACAAAGGCCTCCAAAGGAAGAGTGGTGAGCATGTTGAGGCCAAAACAACTACGGCAGGTCAGCGGTCTCGAAGGTTAATATTCCGAAAACAGTAGACGCACAAACGAGCAACATTGACCATGGTGTTATCCATGGGAAAATTGTTCAGCACGTTGCCCTGGGTTTTGTCCCCAAAGGTTAGGAAGCCTGCTATTGCCATGGAAAGGCAGGCAACCATCGAGATCGACGTTGAGTAATGGGTGACTCGGGCAAATCGATCCATGGTTGGCTTTCTGAGAGAGCCGTAAATTAGGAGACTGTTGTGATCTAGCTATATATGTCAAATGATAGCCGATTTCCTTCGAGGTAGGAGCGCTTACGGCAAACAAAAGCTGTTGGATGAGTCAGCACTTTCTGCATACAAGGAGTCAAGGGGGGCTTTACCAAACGATATAACGCCAATAGCCGGGAACACGCCGCCGCGCACCAAGAGAGAGCCTTTGAGGTCACCACGAAGCTCTGGAGCTACTCTTGCCCCTTGGGTTATGATCGCAACGACAATAACGAGCATACTTATCAACGCCAGAGTGGATGCTTTCGCTAACTAGTCCCAATCAGTAATGCCACTCGGACTATGGAATGCTGCCTTACTTTTGCAATATCACGATACAGAGATAGAGGGTAAGATACGCCAAGGATGAATATTACTATTACGGCTTGTCTGTTCGCTAGGAGCCACAAGAAGGGTGTAGACGGAAGGGAGGGGAAAATTGCAGTCATGACATGCGGTATGGTGTCTCCAACGATAATGCAAAAGGCAATCATGCCTCCGAAAGCGCTGTGGGAAGAAGTCAGCAGGGTTTTCCCAATCATCAATGATACCCACAAAGCCCATTGAGCCACCTGGGGCAGCGCGTTAGTATATGCGCTTGTTCTCTATTGCTGAGGCTAACCCACCGATATTGCAATCAGCCCAGATTTGCCAAAGCAGTGCTCCACTGTTGCTTGGAAAGAGTTGGCGCCACTAAGTTTCGAATTCGTCACTATCAAGCGGATCGTCCAGTCAACCTACCTTCCAATATCAGTTCCTTGCATAGCACTGTATCTTCATTCAGTCAGGTATACCGTGATGGTCAAGCCAACAAGAAGTATAATGCCCATGGTTAATCCGGCCTGACGGAAAGCGTAAGGTTGACCTAGGCGTAGCCGTAAGTGTTTGTACCCATCATGTCTCCAGAGCCCGAATACCAATGATCCCAGCGCCACTGCGATGAGTCAGTATCTGTAGGCTTTGGGCTCTTGGGACAGTCATACATGATGCTGTTCGCCATATTCATGAAAGCACTCCGCATCCCGCTTTTGGGCCTTGCTGTCTCCAGTAAATCTTCCAGATTGAAGTCGACATCCGTACTAGCAACTGTCACACTTGGTGCCTCAATACCTGTCAGAAGAGGCGCTCTCTGTCCGGTGCTGCTTCTGTGGCCAACGGGCGAGTGATCTGAGAGGTCATCCTCATCCTCCAATGTTTCCCTCTCACGCTCAAAATCATTCATGGGCAGGTGCCCGTTCGACCTGCTGTCCCTCGTCTCTGATTCGGCGATATCAAAACGGACACGATTGCTAGTTCTTGGAGTCCTGGGTAGGCCATTGGGTGGGGGCTTGGAGATAGAGGATTGGCGCCGCTCGGATTGAAGTCGGCGCTGAGATGCTGAGCGAGTGGGCACGTCGTCTTCATCGTTTAAGGATGCGGTGAGGAGAGCCTCTGCTTCTGCCCGGTCTTCTCCCATCTTGCGTCGGATGTTGGCTTCATCGCGATGATGTGTGGGCATATCGTTATCGTATCGACATTTTGGGGAAAATATCGGAACCGTATGTTCAAGGGATAGCTGAGAAGGAAGTGCAAACGCTACCGTAAGAAGTAGCTGAGCCTGTAAAAGCAACGTTGCCCAGTTCCTTCTAGTGACCTACCTTACCGAATGGAATTCCGGTCCCAATGCGACCTAGCTTGAATCTTTGCGGCGGAAGAAGCCCTACTCTGTCACGGAAACAACGTAGCAAAGTAAGCCTAAGAAGCTCCTCATCAACACTGCATTGTACATGCTCCGTACCCTCCGAACGATGTCGTCGCCCAACAGCAAACGGTTGAAGACTTCAGCACCTCTGATCGGCACGCACAATGGCCAGTTTCACGCGGACGAAGCTCTCGCCGTCTACCTCCTTCGCTTGCTCCCCACCTACAAACCCTCTGAACTCGTCCGCACGCGCGATCCCTCCCTTCTTTCGACCTGCCACACCGTCGTCGATGTCGGCGGCGAATACAACGAAGCCACCAACCGTTACGACCATCATCAACGCACGTTCAATACCACCTTCCCTTCACGACCTACAAAATTAAGCTCTGCGGGATTGGTGTACATGCACTTCGGAAAGCCAATCATCGCGCAGCAAACGGGGCTGAGTGAGGAAAGTGAGGAGGTGAGCATCTTGTGGAGGAAGATCTACAGAGATTTCGTGGAGGCATTGGATGCACATGATAATGGGATTTCTGTTTATGCCCCTGAGGATACAAAGGGTCTACAAAAGAGATTCAATGACGGGTGCATCGGACTTGGGGCCCTAGTCGGAGACCTCAATGGATGGTCGGATGCGGAGGAGAAGGGGGAATTCACTGCTGATCAAGTGCAGCAGGCGGAGGATGGTCGATTTCTGCAGGCGAGCGAACTGATGGGCTCGGTGTTCCTGCGAAAGCTGAAATATTACCATCGCAATTGGTTACCAGCTAGGGAGGGGGTGCGGGATACCTACGCGGCTCGCAAGGCGTTTGACCCCCAAGGCAGGCTGTTAGTATTCGAAGGTGGACTACCGTGGAAAGATCATTTGTACACATTGGAAGCGGAGAATCTAGGCGAGGAGGAAGTGCAATACGTTCTGTATCCTGAAGGCAGCCACGAGGGGTCCAAATGGCGGATACAGGCCGTGCCGGTGGTTAAGGATAGCTTTGAAAGCAGGAAGGCTTTGCCAGAGACATGGAGGGGTGTAAGGGACGAAGAGCTGGACAAAGTGTCCGGGATCGAGGGTTGTATCTTTGTGCATGCGAGTGGCTTCATTGGTGGCAACAAGACGAAGAAGGGAGCCATGGAGATGGCCAAAAAAGCCCTGGATGCATGAAAGGCAGGAAAACTCAACGTGTTGCATAGCGGCGGCGCAGAGGACAGTGGTGGTCGTGAATTCCAAAAGCTTGCTGCATCTTGAATTGACTCTCGTGCAAACACTCTATGTTACAGTACCCCTGCAAACCGCACGCCAAAACTAACAAGACGGACTAGGGCTGTACAAGACCGAAGCTCGTCGAGTCAAACAGACTGATTCCAGACCCGGTCCATGGTCCTTTACGTAACGCCGTTGAGCCGATGCTCTAGGTACTGCTTGAAGAACCAGCCCTTTCCAGGCAGATCAATGCTGCCATCTCACTGGCACGCCTTCGTTCGCAGGAGGGCTAGTGCTAGCCTCCTGGACATCCTTCTTCGGACTCGATCCCTCATCAACACTCTCCGAGCGATGCAAGAAGCTGCTCTCCTTCACCGGACTACCGCTCTGGCCCCCAGCCACGGGACCACCGTTACCGTGGCCGTTGCCATTGCCATTCGTAGTACCAGTGGGCCCAGGTGAAGACAAGTGCGGAATGTTCTCCGGAAGAGGATGCTGAGAGCCCATATTGGTGACGCCGCCTTCAGATGCTTTGCCGGCTTTGGAAAGTGCGTAGTCGCCCGAGTCGAAGTACTTACGCTCCTTGTGCTTGTTAGTTGCTGGTGTCGATGTACGAGACATTGGGAAGAGAAGGACCCACCTTCAACTTATTTTGCAGGAGGTCTTTCTTATTCGGAAGCTTGCCATAAAGTCGGAACAGCTTCTGCTCCTCTTCGTTGAAAGACTGACTCCGTAAGCTTCCCAAGCTGAAGGTCAACAACCGAATGCTGTACCACTTACGTTGATATCGACCTTGTTCTTCTGAAGCGGATTCATGGCTTCGGGTTGAGGCCAATGGCACTTGTTGATGGTCAACGTGCAGCAACGATAGGGAATTGTTTTCTTGAGCCAGGCGAAATCTTCGGAAAAGCCAGGTGATAGGCAGAATGCCAGCAAACGTGACTCTCGCTCTTGGCGGCGACTCTTTAACTACTGATATGGAAGCAAGGGAGGAGCTGAAGGTGTGTTGTGACGTATTGCTCGAGAACCCAAATTGTCGTAGGATTGTAGAAGAAAGAGCAGGTTACACGGACAGGATCCCGCTTTCAATAAGTCATTGACGATGAATTGCTCAAGAAGAGGGAAGACAATGGCGAATTGAAGGAGTGATCCAACAAAGGCCGACGACGTGAAGAAAAACGCCCGACGGTCTTGTGACTAATGGCTTTTGCAGAGCCCGCCAAACTAGTGAAAGCGGTGGTGGTATACTCGTGACTTGAGTGATGCACAGCAGGAAGCCGCAGATGCTTTGGTAGGTATGTCGACGTCGGATTGCGGTGGACGGGCAAATTGATATCGAGTGGATGAGAGGGGAAGCGGCTGTCAAATGTTTGGTCAGTTGCAGCTGATGCGCGCGAAAACGCTCCTTCCCGCTTGAGGTGGGGGACTATAGCGCGCCCGCTACTAGTGGCTGTCTTGGCATCCACGATCTCCTTCGCCCATGGGTGTGAACCAGTCGGCCCAGTCTTGGGATTCAATCTACTTCCTTCAAGTTGTCAAAAAGACAACACCCCGGCTTCCATCAGTCTACATTGTGGCGTCCTGACTGCTCCATGGTAACGGTCGAAGCTCGAGCTTTGACCATGACAGCTCAAAGCTCAAAGGAATCTAAGACATATGTCGTTGAGCATCTCGATCCCGAACTTGGTCCCTGGTCGACGCTTGAGTATCTAGCAATTGCACAGGAGTCGTTGGAGGCAGGGTCCAAATTCTGCCTGTCCTCCATTCCCGCAGACTGGAGCGTGCCATCCGAGATCAAGTCCACAAATGGCATAGTAATCGAGCATCGAGGGGTAGAGGAGATA
>JAABUJ010003656.1_pt1 | contig 17040 bp, 18 predicted proteins | sample 5559131 | NCBI WGS metagenome assembly JAABUJ01 (sample SAMN10711875, study PRJNA513366) | rock metagenome | isolation source: Antarctica rocks | place: Antarctica: Victoria Land, Mt New Zealand nord | collected 2016-01-07 | reverse complement strand
TTGTCCATTTGCCGCTCCCTGCCGTCCTGGTCGCGCCTCAGTACCGTCTAATCCGATCTTGAGGAAACGATAGACGACCGTCAAGACAGGATGAAAACTATCCTGATTGGACGCGGTACGTGTCCGGGTGCGGGTGTCCATCGTGGGTGTACCCCACCCCGACAGTGCTCATCGGCGGCGCGGCGCGCGGCATGGCGGTCACCAGGTGTCGTCGGCGGTGAGGGTGTGCACGAGTCGTCCCAGCGTGGTGAGGGTGGCGGTGTGGGCTCCGGTGTCCAGTTGCCCGTTGGCCGGCGAGGGTGGTGAGGCCGTTGAGGACTTCCCGGCACGCCCGGGGGTAGCCCAGCATTCGGGTCACGCACTCGGCGGGGCTGGGTTCGCGGGTGGTTTCCCGCTGCACGACCCGGACGGCGATGGCCCCGGTAGCGGCGGCCCGACGTTCCTCGTAGGCGGCGCGGCGGCAGGCTTGGGAGCACCAACGGGCTCGGCGGCCCCGCTCGGACCAGTGCACCGGTCTGCCGCAGCGCGGACACGATTCGACGTCCATCGACACCCCTTCCGGTTTCGTACGGACGTTTCTACCGCAGAGGGCTGGCACCGGAGTGCAAGAGGTGTGTGTCGGTTCCGGGGTAGTCGTTGGCACGGTAAGTGGGAGGTGCCCGGGATGGACGGTGGCATACGCGGGGACGCACCCTGGCGCCCGGATGTGGTGGCGTGCGGGTGGTGCGGCGGCGAGGTTGTGGTGGCGGCGCGGGGTCGGGTTCCACGCTGGTGTGGCTCGGGGTGTCGGCATCGGGCGTGGGAGCAGCGTCGGGCGTGGGAGCAGCGTCGGGCGGCGGGACCGGTGTCGCCCCCGGCTTCCCAAGCGCCGGCTTCGGAGTGGCCGAGGTTGCTGGCGGAACTCACTCGGCAGCTGAACACCGGCCGCGTCGAGGTTTGCGACCTGCCCGCGATCACCGCCGAGTTCGACGTCGCGTCGACGGCCATCAACCGGTACCTGCTCTTCTAGCGATGGCGCTGCATCTCGGCCGAAACCGGGCGGCGCCGGTGGTGCGGTTGGCCCCCGATCACCGGGCATTTAGTCGGGCGGGGCTACTGCGAATGCGCAGGTCCAGGCCGTGATGTGTCGGCGAGTGGCGATCGGTGTGTGCGGTAGCCGTTCCGCTTACGGGATGACTCGCCTGGCGGCTGCCGGGCTGAGCTGAGCCGCGCGGTCAGCCTAAGGGTCAGTTGCACGACCCTGCTCAGCCCGGCAGCGGCCAGGTGCGCCAGTGGTCATCAACCCCGGACGGCACGGGCTTCGCGCAGACAGCCTGGTCCGGTTGGCCCGGCGGAGCTACAGTCGGGTCATGGCCCGTGAACCGCAGGGACGTTTCCTCGGCTTGCCGTTCAACTGGAAGCGCCCGACACGTGACGAAGCTGGCAAGGGCGTCTGGGACCCTGCTGACCGCCGCATCTTCACACCCAAAAACTATGGTTGGGGTTACGGCATCAACTTCGCGGCCCTCAAGCGGCGCTTCACCAGACGCTGACCGTCTTTCGGTATCGGATCGGTGACCAGTCAGGGGTCCCCTACCGGTCAGCCGATCTGCCCGGTTAGCATTCGCGGTCAGGTGCCCAGAGTGACTGCGGCGTGCTGGACCCATGTCTCTGCGAAGCGGTCAGCCTCGATGTCTCCCGGAGTGCGGCCAATCAGAGCGTCCAGGATCGGGTAGTAGGTCAGTGAGGCGAGTAGGACGGCTGCGGTGGCATCGGGATCGGCGACGTGGACGGTGCCACTTTCGGCTTGGGTGCGGAGCCAGCGGGTGAACTCGTCGTAGACGTTGGCGCGAATTTCGCTCCAGAGTTTTTCGAGTAGTTCAGGAAAGTCGTCGAGGTCGCGCAGCATGACCCGCAGCGCTTGGTGATCGCGTTGCATACCCGCCCACACCGCCTGGGCGATCATCCGTAGCGCACCGGTGAGGTCGTCGGGCAGCTGTGCGGCGAACGACTGGCTGCCTTCGCGCATGGTGGTGATGTGGGTGCCGATGACCGCCGCGAGTAGGTCGCGCTTGGAGCGGAAGTGCTTGTAGAGCGCGCCGGAGCCTGCGGTGCGACCGCACGCCAATTGGATGTCGGCCACCGACGTCGAGGTGTATCCCCGGGTGGCGAACAGCCGGGTGGCTTCGGTGAGGATGCGCTCGCGTGCTGCGCCTGACTGCTGACTCACCGGTGAGAGAGTACTCTCTTACTAATGGTGAAGGTTCAGGTCACGGAGACGATCGCTTGCACACCGGATGAGTTCCTCGAGTTCGTGATGGACATCGAGCGCTACGCGGAGGTCGACAAGAAGATCAGCCCGGTCCTCTGGCAGCGCCGCGAGGGCGACCTCTTGGAGTTTGCGTGTCGACCCACGCTTGCCGGGCTACCCCAACCCAAGGTCGTCCAGCAGGCGCGCCTGACGCCCGGTGTGCGCATCGACATCTCGCTGTCACCGCCGCCGCACAATCGCCTCGCGCACGCCACCGCACACTTCGAAGCCAGCTTCGAGTGCACGCCGATCGCCGGCGGCACGCAAGTCACCCGGACCCTGGAGTTCCGCTTTATCCCTGCCCTTCGGTGGATACTTGAACCGCTGTTCCGGAGGCGGCTGCCCGGCGAGGTCCGCGACGAGGTTCAGCTCGCCAAGCAATACTTGGAAAGCGCCAAGGCTGCGTAGACAAGCCCGGTCGGGTCCGGTGGGCCATCCGTGCTCGGTGATGTGTATCGAGACGTCGCCGAGGCCAGCCGGGGTGAGGATGGCGTCGCGGTGGTAGGGGTGTGAGTAGCAACCGCGCAGGATCCTCCGGTAAGGGTTGGCGATCGCGGCTCTCATCGTCGGCGGTGCGTGGGTCACGGAGTGGCCGGAGCTGGTCGCCGCCATTCCGGTCGGGGTTCGTGCTACGGGACGGCTTTGCTGTCGGTAGGAGTGTGGTGAAGGAAACGCTCCAGGTGGGTCCACGCATCGCGGGCGGCTGTCGGGTGGTGGCTGGTGCGGCGGTCGGAAAGGAAGCCGTGCCCTGCGCCGGGGTATTCGATGAGCTTGTGCTCGACGCCGGTGGTGCGGAGTGCATCGGCGAGTTGGCGGCGTTGATCCGGGGGGATCAGGGCGTCCTGGTCGCCGATGATCATTAAGACTCGGCCGGTGATGCCGGCGGTCGCGGCGATGGTGGGTTCCGGCTGGCTGATGGTGATGTCGGTGGTCGGGATCCAGCCGCCGTAGAAGACTGCGGTCGCGGGTATGTCGAGGTGAGCGGCGGCGAGGTAGGCGACGTGTCCGCCGACGCTGAGCCCCACCATCCCGGCCAGCGGCGTGTCGTAGTCGGCCAAGTGCTTGATGGTCGCGGTGATGTCAGTAAGTACTCGCGCACGGGTGAGCTGAGCCAGCAACTCGAAGCCGCGAACGCGTCCTTGCTCGTCCTCGGGCAGTTCGATACCGGGTGCGCTGCGGTGATAGAGGTCTGGGGCGATCGCCAGGTAACCGAGCCCGGCGAGCCGGTCGCAGACATCGCGCACGTGGGCGCTGACACCGAACAGTTCCATCCCGACGATGACCGCTGCGGACGGCTCGGCCGTCGCGGGCCGGGCAAGGTAGCCAGGCATCGGTGCAGCGCCGGGCATGGGGATCCGCACCGTCTCGGTCAGGCAGTACGCGGAGGCGGTCATGGTCGTGTCCTGGTTCGTGTCGGCACGGCGAAGGAATGCCGGTCGCCGGCCCAGCTCGAGCGTGGCAGCACCTCATCGATGCGCTGCAACTGCGCCGGGTCTAACGGCTTATCCACGGCACCGGCGTTTTCGCTGAGCCGGTCGATGTGGCGGGTACCGGGGATCGGGGCGACGTGGGGGCCTTGGGCCAGTAGCCACGCCAGCGCGAGTTGGGAAGGGGTGTAGCCCAGTTCGGTGGCGAGCTCGCGCAGGGTCTGCACCAAGGCGGAGTTGATGGTGAGGTTCTCACTGTGGAAACGCGCATCGGCGCGTCGGAACTCGCTGTCATCGATGCTGTCGGCGCTCAGAGTTGCGGTGAGCAACCCACGGCCGAGCGGACTGTAAGGCACCAGCCCCACGCCCAGGCGACGCGCGGCAGGCACCAGGTCATCCTCGGCTTCACGCCACAGAAGAGACCACTCGAACTGCACAGCCGCGATCGGGTGCACCGCCACGGCCTGCTCGAGCTGGTCGGCGGTGACCTCCGATACCCCGAGGTGACGGACCTTCCCGGCGGCGACCAATTCACCCATCGCTCCCACGGTGTCAGCGATCGGCACCGTGGGATCGACACGGTGCAGGTAATACAGGTCGATCACCTGCACCCCGAGACGGGTCAGGGTCGCCTCGCAGTACCCGGCCACGTTCTCCGCTCGCCCGTCCAGGCGCACGCCATCACTGTCGCGGACGATGCCGACCTTGCTGGCCAGCTGGACCCGATCGCGTTCACGCCCGGCAAGAGCGCGCAAGATCAGTGCCTCGTTATGGCCGGCGCCGTAGCTCATCGCGGTGTCGAACATGCTCACGCCCAGATCCAGCGCATGATGGATGAGCCGGATCGATTCCTCGTCGTCGACCGGGCCGTAGCCTTGGGACAGGCCCATGCATCCCAGTCCGATCGCCGAGACGGTCAGGCCGCTGGTACCGAGTGTGCGCTGCTGCATGCCTCCAGCATCGGCTCACCACATTGATACGTCCAAGACTCGTTTGCGCTGACATCTAGCGCGCATCACTATGAATACTGTGGAACTTCGACAGCTGGTGTACTTCGAGGCGGTAGCCCGGCATGCCAGCTTCACCCGCGCCGCCGAATCGTTGCGCATCGCTCAGCCTGCTGTGTCCGCGCAGATCCGCCAGCTCGAACGCGAACTGGGCACCGTGCTGCTCGAACGCACCACCCGCCGGGTGGCGCTCACCCACGCCGGGGAACTGGTCCTCGCCCACGTGCACACCGTGCTGACCGAACTCGACGCTGTGCGTGCTGACGTGGCCGAGCTGTCGGCTGTCATGCGCGGGCAACTGCGGCTGGGCGTCACACCCGTGCTCGGCGCGTTCGATCTGCCCGCAGCGCTGGCCTTGTTCCATCGCCGCCACCCCGACGTCCGCCTCGACGTGCAGACCGGGCTGATAACCGAGCTACTGCAGCAACTCGACCAGGGTGGGCTCGACATGGTCATCGGACCGATTCACGACGAACTCCCGGACCATTTCCTGACCCACCGGTTGGCCCCGGAGAACCTCGTCCTGATCACCCCACCCGGCCATTACGCCGCGAGGCGGATAAGGAGCCTCGCCGCCTGCCGCGACGAGCAGTTCGTCTGCCTGCACCCCGGTAGCGGCCTACACACCATCCTGAACACGACCGCCGCCGAGCACGGCTTCGAGCCCCGGATTCCATTCCGGGCCAGCACCCCGGCAGCCATTCGAGAACTCGTCGGCGCTGGTCTCGGAGTCGCCCTGCTGGCCGAATCGGCCGCGCTCAACCCTGGCCCGCCGATCGACGTTCACCACCTCAAACCCTCCCCGCGACACCCGCCGATCGGATCCATCCGCCTCCGAACACGCACCGACACACCAGCCCTACACGCATGGCACCACCAACTCGAACAGACCTACCCAGCCGCCTGACGCCGTTCCGCAGGCCGATCCTTGGCTACGGGACACAAGGGCGTCCCTGCCCGGGTTCAGGAGCGCGGCCGACGTGCGCTGAGCTGCGCAGCCGTGGTAGCGCCTCGGCAGAGCGGTTCCCATGTCAAGGTCCGGATGTCCTCGAACTTGGCCTCTTGGACCGCGGCAGCCAAAGCAAGCAGCCCCCGGGGCAGCCATTTCTGATGCGCCGAGAGCAGCAGCCGCCCGCCGGGCCGGAGCACCCGACTCAGTTCAACGCCGTCCGCGGAGGAGGAGTCGTGTCATGCGTGTGAAGTCGATTCTGGTGGGCTGCTGCATCATGGACGGGTGATCGCTCAGTTCAGCACGTTTTCGACGTCGGAGGTCGTGTCGGCGCGCGCGTTCGAGTATTGGCGCGACTTGATCTGTGACACGTTCGTCCAGCTGGCGGCGGCGCCGGTCGGTGATCGGTCCTTCGTGGGTCGGATCGATCATGCGCGCTTCGGCGGCCTCGAGGTGTCGACGGTCCGCGCCGGCGCTCAGCGGGTGCGTAGGACGCCTGGGTTGATCTCTCGCAGCAGCGAGGCGTTCCTGTTGGCAAGCATTCAGACTGCTGGTCGTGGCCTGGTCATCCAGGATGGCCGTTCGGCCGCGTTGACGCCAGGATCGATGGCGTTCTATGACTCCACGCGGCCCTACACGCTGCACTTCGATGACGCGTTCGAGCAGATCGTCGTTCAGGTGCCCTTGGACGATGCATTGGCCGTGGCTGGGACGCGCAGGCCGTACGAGGCTACGGCGCAGGTGTTGGGCCGGCACGGGGCTGGGGGTGCTGTGGCGGAGTTTTTCCGCTCGCTGACGATCGCCCAGCAGAGCGACCCTTCCGGTGTTGCGGATCTTGCCGACGCGGCCCGCCTGCTGCTGGCATCGGCTCTGTCGCATGCGAGTGGAGGTCGGGCGGCCGACGGTGGTCTGCGGCTGCTCCGGGAGCAAGCGGTCAGCCACCTGCGGCGCCATCTGACCGACCCGCACTTGGACGCTGACGCCGTGGCTGCGGCGTTGCACGTGTCGAGTCGCACGTTGTTTCGTGCCTTTGCCGGCGATGCTGACGGTGTGATGGGTCTGCTGCGCCGAATGCGGGTGGAGCGGGCGCAGCGCCTGCTGCGGCATTCGTCGACGACACCAGTGAGGGCTATCGCGGCCGACTGCGGCTTCGCCGGCGAGGTGCAGTTCCACCGGACCTTCCGGGCGCTGACCGGCTCTACGCCCGCGGGGTTCCGCATCCTGAACTCGCCTGGCACGAATAGTTAGTCGCCGGGCGCGATCTGTCAGTCGCACGTCGCCCGTGCCGTGCCAGAGTTGTCGTCATCGGATCCCGACGACACCTGGAGGACTGATCATGGCAGACGTTGTGCGTGCCGCAGCTGTACAGGCCGAGCCGAAGTGGCTCGATCTCGACGCTGGCGTCGAGCAGGTGATCGCGCTGATCGGCGAGGCAGCCGCCAACGGCGCGCAGCTAGTCACCTTTCCCGAGACGTTCTTGCCGGGCTACCCGTGGTGGATCTGGCTCGACGCGCCGGCGTGGGGCATGCGGCTCGTCCCGCGCTACAGCGAGAACTCGATGACGCGCGATGGTGCCGAGATGCGGCGGATCGCCGCGGCCGCGGGGGAGCACGGCGTCCACGTCGTGTTTGGGTTCAGTGAGCGCTGCGGCGGCAGCCTCTACATGGCACAAGCCTTTGTCGACGATACCGGCGAGGTCATCTCGGTGCGTCGCAAGCTCAAGCCCACACACGTCGAGCGGAGTGTGTTCGGTGAGGGTGACGGCAGCGATCTCCAGGTGCACGACACCGCGCTCGGGCGCATCGGGGCCTTGAACTGTTGGGAGCACTTCCAGCCGCTGACAAAGTACACAATGTTTAGCCTCGGCGAGCAGATCCATGTCGGGTCGTGGCCGAGCTTCTCGGTGTATCGCGGAGCGGCGCGGGCACTGGGCGCCGAGGTGAACAACGCGGCCAGCCTCGTTTACGCGGTGGAAGGCCAGACATTCGTGCTCGCCCCGTGCGCCGTCGTCGGGCAGGCGGCGCACGACCTGTTCTGCGACACCGACCTGAAGAAGCAACTGTTGTTGCAGGGCGGCGGGTTCACCAGGATCTACGGACCCGAAGGCAGCTCACTCGCCGAGCCGCTGGCCGAGACGGAGGAAGGCATCCTCTACGCCGACCTCGACTTCTCGCTGATCGCCATCGCGAAGTCGGCCGCGGACCCGGTTGGCCACTACTCACGCCCGGACATCTTCCGGCTCCAGGTCAACCTGCGGCCCAACCCGACGATCGTTCACGAGCACGATGCCCTGGCCGCCAGTCTGCCCGAGTTCGTCGACGACCCGGCCGACGCCTCTGTGGTGGGGAGCTGACTAGCGATGGAGTCATCGATCGCCGATCACCTCGTCCTCGACCGCACCCGACCGACACGCAAAGGTGCAGACTTCCAGCCTGCGTACCCATCGTTCAGCGCACGCTTCGACAGCTCGATCACCGAGGTCGTCATGGCCTACTACGGAGTGCAGTTCCGGGGCGACCTGCCCGCGGTCGCGGCCGACGCCATCGCCGAGTTGCATGCGGCTGCCGCGGCGAAGGACGGTCCGGCCTATCGCGACCAGGCCCGCTATACCGATGAGGCCGGCTACGACACCGTCGTGAACATCTTCTACTGGACGGATGCCGAGACCCACGGGCGTTGGCTCGGCGACGCGCCGGACTGGAGCGCAGTCGAGCGCTACAGCCCCGACGCCGGCTTCTTCACCGAGATCATCGCGCCCACCGTCAACCGATTCGAGACGCTGTTCTCCAACGACCGGGTCGAGGGCGTCTCGGTTGCGGCCGTCGACGGGCTCAGCGGCGAGATCCGCGAACACACCTACTGGGGCGGGGCCCGCGATCGTCTGCCGCTCGCTCAAGTCGACCCGCTCGAGCCGCGGGGTCACCCCGAGCCGCACGCCGACGGAAACCTGGTCCGCGTCACAGGTCAGGACAACCTGTGCCTGATCCGGTCGGGACAGGAGTGGACCGAGACCGCGGGGGACGAGCGGCGCATGTACCTCGAGGACGTCGAGCCCGCACTCCGCGCCGGCATGGCCTTTCTGCGGGACGACGGCCTATCGATCGGGTGTATAGCCAACCGTTACATGCAGGTCGTCGACGACTCCGGGCACCTGCAGGAGAAGACGTTCGGGATGAGCTGGTGGCGCAGCCTGCAGGCTCTCGAGACCTGGGCGGAGTCCCACCCAACCCACCTGGCCATCTTCCGGGCCGCGATGAAATACCTGTCGACAATGGGTCCAGCAGCCAATCTGCGTCTGTATCACGAGGTCAGCGTCGTCAAGGCGAATCAACAGCATTTCTGCTACCTCGGTTGCCATGATCGAACAGGGCTGCTTCGTGCCCGATAGCGGTACCGACAGCGGCCCATGTTGCCTGGCCGCCTTCGAGTCGTGTGCCTGTCGCTGGTGTACCGATCGGATCAGCCTGTACCGTCCGGTAAGGCTGGAGGGGAATATCCGTGTCTGACCGACCACCGCTGCCGCCATTCACCGCCGAAACTGCCGCGCAGAAGGCGCGCAAGGCCGAGGACGCGTGGAACACGCGGGATCCCGAGCTTGTGGCCGGCGCGTATACCGAGGACAGCCGCTGGCGCAACCGGGTCGAGTTCCTCGCCGGTCGGCCGCAGATCGTTGAGTTCCTGCATCGTAAGTGGGCCCGTGAACTGGACTACCGGCTGATCAAAGAGCTCTGGACGTATGGCGAGAACCGCATCGCCGTGCGCTTCGCCTACGAGTGGCATGACGACAGCGGCCGCTGGTTCCGCAGCTACGGCAACGAGAACTGGGAGTTCGACGAGCACGGGCTGATGTGTCGGCGTGTCGCCAGCATCAATGACCTGCCGATCGAGCAGGGTGAGCGCAAATTTCACTGGCCGCTCGGGCGGCGACCCGACGACCACCCCAGTCTGACCGCGCTCGGGCTGTAGCGGCGGTGGCGAGGCTGATTGCCGAGCGGGTCGATACTTTACCCGCGCTCGCGGAGGTCTTCCGCGAACACGGCTACGGGCCACGAGCCTGTCGATGATCACTGCGGCGACGGGCCTGGGGAAAGGCAGCCTGTACCACTTCTTTCCTGGCGGGAAGCAGGAGATGACCTCAGCTGTACCCGGCAATGTTGAGCAGTGGTTCGCCACAAACGTCTTTGCACCGCTCGAGGACAGACGAGCCGACGCAAGCGATCGCGTCCATGTTTTGACGCGGTTGAACAGTACTTCCACTCGGAACGCCCTCGCGCTCAGCGACGGTCGCGACCTAGTCCAGGCCCAAGTGCGGGGTTACTTCGCGCGCTGGGGTAGCGGTCCTAGCTGGCGCACTGACTGGATCCGGACGTGACCGCAGTCAAGCCACCGCTCTCGCCGAGGATACCGTCGCCAGCATCCAAGAGGCGCGATTGTGCCTGCCCGTGCACTCGACGACCCGAGCGCGCTCGACCGCACGATCGCGAAGCTGCGAGCAAGACTCCAGGGCCCTAACTGATGCGGTAGCAGTGCCGCATGAGGATCGCCGCGTGCGACGTGTTGGGTCACCTCATGTCTGGCTGACGGGCGTTTCCGGTGAGCCTGCGAGTGTTCGTGGGCTGGTCGCTACGGTGTTGCTCCGGGGCGAGAGGCGCTGCGACGGACTGCGTCCGCCACGCTCGTCCACGGTGACGCGACCAAGGGCGCCTTCTACCTCAGGAGGTCGCCGTGAGCAGTCCAGAAACCACGTGGGGTGTCGGCGAGTATCCGCTGATGGCGCGCCAGCTTGAGCCGGCCGCCGGGGCCGCCGTGGATGCCGCCGCAGTCCTCTCGGGGGAACGCGTTGTGGACGTCGCCACGGGGACGGGCAACGCCGCGTTGGTGGCGGCTGCTCGGGGCGGCCAGGTCATCGGTGTGGACTTCGAGCCGTCGCTGCTGCGGCTGGCCGATCAGCGGGCCCGAGACGTGGGCCGCGACGTTCAATGGCTTCGAGGTGACCTGGCAGCTCTGCCCGTTCCGGATGACTCGGCCGACGTCGTGGTGTCCGTGTTCGGGGTGATGTACGCGACCGATCAGTCGGCCGCGGCCAGGGAGATCGCCCGAATCGCCGCCCCGGGAGCACGAGTCGTACTGGCGTCGTGGGTGCCGGGCAGCGTGCTGCCCGCGATGGGCCAGGTACTCAGCGGCTACCTGTCGCCGCTACCTGCCAGCAGCGGTCCACCGAGCCGGTGGGGCGACCCTGGCGCGCTCAAGACGCTGCTCGAGGACAGCGGGCTACGGCTGACGGCGACCTCCGTCCAACGACTCGCCTTGGACTTCCCGAACGCTCCTGCAGCGGTGGACTTCCTCGTCCGCACGGCGGGCCATGTCGTGAGCGAGCAGCAACGCTTGACCGACGGCGGCCGGTGGGACGACCTGCACCACGACCTCGTCAGCTTCGTCCAGCACCGGGCTGAACCGACCGCCAACACGCTCCGCCTGACGCTGGAGTATCTGCTGGCAACGGCAACCAAACAGCCGAAGGCAGGTATGACAGCTGTGCCGTAGGTCGATCGTCAACTGGCACACGTACCACGCGGGGGGCTCGCGGTTGAGAGTGCGGTTGATCATCCGTCGTGGCCTGCGTCGTGCGTGTCGGTGGGTGTGGTGGGGAGGTGGCCCTCGGCGCGGTGGGCTGCGGCGGCGGTACCGAGGAGGACTGCGGCGAGGACGACGAGCGCTGGTTTGATGCCGAGTGTGGTGATGAGGTGTCCGAGCAACGGGGTCATGAGCAGGACCGGCCCGGTCTGGGCGAGGCCGAGCAGGGACTGGAAGCGGGCGAGCATGTGCTCGGGGGTGGCGGTCACGAAGCGTGGGATCAGTCGGGTGGTCAGCAACGACCCGCCGACGCCGACGGTGAGGACCGCGACCGCCCCCCACCGCGGGTCGGTGGTGACTGCGAGCAGCAGCACCCCGGCGGCGGCCAGCGCCGGCCCGGTGACGGCGAGGGCCGCGGTGGGCATGCCCTTCTTCGCCACGACCGCGGTGACCAGCAGTCCTCCGACGACCCATGCCGAGGAGACCACACCGGTGGTCGCCGCGCTCCAGCCTCGGTCGAGGGCAGCCAGCGGGATGCACAGCATCACCAGGGGCAGCACGGTGGCGGCCAGACCCACGATGCTGACGATGGTGGCCCCTGCCCCCGGTGTGGCGCGCAGCGCGCGGACCCCGTCGGCGAGCTGACGCCACACCGACGCACCGCCCCGCGCCACCACGGGGGGTTCGTAGGGTGGCCGGACGACCAGGAGCACCCCCAGCACCACCACGAACGACGCGGCGTCGAGGGTGGAGGTGGCGGTGAGGCCTCCGGCCGCGAGGAGCACCCCACCCACCGCGGGGCCGGACGTCATCGCGAGCTGGCGGAACACGGTGGTGGTGGCCATCACCTTGGCGAGGGCGTCGCCGCGGGCGAACAGCCGGGGAAACACCCCGCCGGCGGGGCGTCGCAGGGCAGACGCGGTCCCCGCGAGCAGCCCCACGACCACGAGCGCCCACACCGGAACCATGCCCGGACCCGAGGAGTGGGCGACGACGGCGAGGAACCCCATGACGGCGACCATCGCGGCGTCGCAGCAGATCATGACCCTGCGGATGCCCCACCGGTCGGCGATCACCCCGCCAGCCAGGATGAGCACCGCCAGCGGAACTGCTTCCGCGGTGAGCACCACGCTTGCCGTGGCGGCGCCGTGCTGCGCCGCGACCCAGGCGACGGCGAAGAAGGTGACGCCGTCACCCAGGCTCGACCCGGTCGCGGCGGCCAGCCACCACCGGAAGCCCGATCGTCGAGCTGGCGCGGTTCTCACTCCTCGCGCCGGGGCATGAGCAGGGCCAGGAATCCAGGTTGGTACGGCGAGCTGATCCGCAGCGGTGTACTCGGAGACGCCATCTCCCACACCACCTCCGGGCCCAGGGTGGAGTCCATTGCGCGCCGCACCAGGGTGCTGGACAGGTGCATCACCATCGGAGGGCCGGAGACGGTGGCCGCAATGTCGACGGCGGGGTCCTGAGCCCGCTGCGCCACCCGGCACCGGTTGCCGTCCACCGTGACCGTGACGGCGAAGCGTTGCAGGGACTCGACCGCGGCCAGCAGGTCCGCCCGTGGCAGCACGCACCGGGTGACCGCCGCCTCGAGGCCAGCAAGCAACAGCCGGTGCGCCGGGTAGGCCCGGTCGTCACCTGCCCAGGACCCGCCCGCGGCGCTCAGCCTGTTCTCGGTGATGTCGAGGTCCACCTCGGTACAGGAGTCCAGGCGCCCGGCCAGCTCGGTGACATCCGCCGCGCTCAGCACGCACCGGGTCGGCGGCCCCGACGACACCACGTCCAGCGTCCGCACCGCCATCCAGTGCCGGTTGGTGGCCACCACGTCCAGGCCCTGCTCGCCGACGTCGATCACCACGCATCCCAACGGGGTGCTCGCTCCCTTCGCCCGCGCCGCACGGACCTGACGCAACGCCGCGGCCAGCTGCGGGCCCGACACCATGGCACGGGTCGGACCCGCAGGTTCTGGGGTGCGGTCCAGCTCCGCCAGCACCTGACCGACGATCGACGACACACGTTGCGTGGTGGCCAGCTGCGCGGTCACCAGCTCACGCAGCACGGCCCGCCCCTGCTCAGGCGATCCCGTCAGGACCTGCTTCATCACGGGGATCGGCACCCCAAGCTCGCGCAGCTGCGCGACCAGCCGCGCCTGCTGAGACAGTGCCGGGGTGTAGTAGCGGTACCCCGTGGTGTCGTCGACCTCCGCCGGAGTCAGCAGGCCGCACTCGTCGTAGTAGCGCAGGGCGCTGGCACTGAGCCCGACCGCCCGGGCAAAGGCACCGATGGTCAGCAACGGATCCGTCACACGACGCACTGTGCAGCTTCAACCCACATGAAGGTCAAGCAGCCACCCAAGTGCAACAAGGATCGCCAACTGCGACAGCCGGATGGATGACGGTTGCACGTCATTCTGTACAGTGGCACCTATGGAGACTTTGCCGTTGAGTGACGTTCGTAGCACGTTGTCCTCGATTGTGGAGCGGGTCGAGGGGACTCATGAGCGGGTGCTGGTTACGCGTAACGGCCGTCCGGCTGTTGTGTTGATCAGTCCGGAGGATCTTGAGGGGTTGGAGGAGACCCTCGACGTGCTCTCGGACCCGGTGGCGATGGCGCAGTTGCGTGAGGGCGAGGCCGCGGTGGCCGCTGGTGATGTGATCGACGAGGTGGGCTTGCGGGAACTGGTGGCGAAGCGGGCACGTTGAGGGATGCCCGAGGCATCGGGGCGGCCGTTTCGGTTGGAGATTGCCCGGCCGGCGGCGAGGGCGATCGCCCATGGCCTGCCCGAGGCGGTCGCGGCGGCGGTGGTTGAGTTCATTACCGGTGATCTCCTGCGTGAGCCGCGTCGGGTCGGGAAGCCCTTGCAACGTGAGCTTGGGGGCCGTTGGGCGGCACGCCGGGGTAGTTATCGGGTGCTGTATGCCGTCGACGAGCAGGCTGGGGTGGTCACTGTCTTTGCGGCCGAGCACCGTCGTGATGTGTATCGGCGGCGCTGACCCGCTGATCGGATCACCGGCCCTGCTGCGCGGGCTGAGGCCCACCACCTGACCCGCCGGAAGTAACGGGCGTCGCCGTGGCGTGTTGCGCTATTGGTATGGGTGAGTGTGCGCAGTGTGGTGCTCGGTTGCCGCGGGCGTTGCCGGGGCCGGGTTGCCGGTGTACTGCTCGGCGGCGTGTCGGCAGAAGGCGTATCGGGGGCGGGGTGGTCGGGCGTCGGGGACCACCGGCGCCCAGCGTCGCGTCGCGGCCCGCCATCGCGTAGATGGTGCGGGGCCCACACCGGGAGCGTCGGACACGGACACGGACACGGACACGGGCACGGGCGCTGGGGCGCCCGCTGAGCCGCCGCGCTGGGCGCGTCGGTGTGACCGGGGGCGGGCTCGGATCGCTGTCTCACCTCGGGCCTGGCGGCCCTCGTTCGTCGGCGCGGATCCGGTCCCGCCCACGGTCACCTGTGGCGGGTCGGGCTGGTCCCCTGGTTCGTCCTTCCTCGCCTACACTGGGCCTGGAGGACCGCCCCACCACAGAGCGAGCTATGCCCCAGAGTTACTCCGCAACTGCGTTGCTGCGTAACCTGTGGGGCGGGCTCGTCCCGGTTCGCTGCGCTCACCGATGAGGGTTCTGTTCGCTTCGCTCACAGAAGGGAGGGCACCTGATGGCGTCCGCCATACCGGTGGAGAAACGCACCCGCACGGTGGCGGTGCGCCTCACGCCGGGTGAGGAGTCGGCGTGGATCAGCGCGGCGCTGGCCGCGGGACGCCGCCAGTTGGGGGCGTGGGTGCGGGAGGTGGCGGTGGCCGGCTACCTGGCCGGGCCGCGCACTCCCAACCCCCGTGAGGTGGACCCGGTGGTGGCGGGGTTGCGCGCGGAGTTGGCCCGGTTGGGTAACAACGTGAACCAGATCGCGCACGCGTTGAACACCCCCGGCCACGCCCACGCCGAGGCGGCGGTGGAGGCGGCGGAGCCGCACCTGGCGGCGATCACCACGACACTGGCGGAGCTGTACGGGGCGATCGAACGCGCCGAAACCGGTGCCCGTTAGTGCCCCTGCCCGGTCGTCATTGCGCGTTAAGACCTGACCGGTTGGGGCGTCACGGGTGAGCGGAATGAGCGCGTTGAGACGAGTCGGGTGTGTGCACCGTGCACTCCGGTGGGTGCACACCGTGCAGTCGGGTGGGTGCGCAGGTGTCGGTCCGAGAGAGGCGGTTGGTGGCGGGTGGACGGTGGTGGTGAGGTGTGATCGCGAAGATCACCCGCGGGGCTGACGCGGGCGGGTTGGCGCGGTATCTGCACGGGCCGGGCACGCACACCGTGCACGAATACCGCAACGATCGGGGGGCGTTGATCGCCGGGGGGAAGGTCATCGCCGGCACCGTCCCGGTCCGCAACCAGGGCGACGGGGCGGGGTGGGCGCGCCAGTTCACCCACGCCGGTAAGGCGCGGCCGAAGGTGGTGCGCAACGTGTGGCACTGCTCGCTGCGCTGCGCCCCCACCGACCGCACCCTGTCCGATCGGGAGTGGTCGGGCATCGGCCAGCACCTGGCCGACCGGATGGGGTACGGGGCGCACCCGTGGGTGATGGTCCGCCACGACACCGACCACGTGCACATCGCGGTGTCCCGGGTCAGCTTCGACGGGGCGGTGTGGAAAGGATCCAATGACCGGCACATCGCGGTCGCCACCATGCGGGAGGTCGAGACCACCTGGGGCCTGACCCCGGTGCCGGCCCAGCAACAGGAACACGGGCTCAAGACCCGGCTGCGCCCCGACGAGGTGCGCAAGTACACCCGCGAACACACCGTGCCGGTGCGCACCGCGCTGGCGGTGACCGTGCACGAAGCCCGGGACCTGGCCCGCGGGAAAGGCACCGACCGGTTCGAGGCGGAGCTGGACCGCCTCGGGGTGGGGTGGCGCACGAACGTGGCCTCCACGGGGCGGATGAACGGCTACAGCTTCCAATCCTCGGGAAAAGACGCGGCCGGGGCGCCGCTGTGGTTCCCGGCGTCCAAACTCGACCGCGCCCTGTCCTGGGCGCAGTTGTCGACCGAGCTGGACGGGCCGGTGCCGCAGCGGCGGGCGAAGGTCAGCGACCTGGCCCCCCGCGGGCGGTTCGAAACCGCCCGCGGCTATGATCGCCGGCGCCTGGCCGAGGGGGAGAAGTCGTTCCCCCATCACAGCGCGTGGCAGCGGGAAACCACCCTGGCCCGCTACACGAAGCAGTGGCAGACCATGCCCGAGGTCGACGGGAAACGGGCCGCCGCCAACACGGCGGAGGACACCCGCATCCGCGACGCCGCCCGCCAAGCGGCGGAGCAGGAAAAGCACGACGCGATGATGCGGATGGTGCGGGCCAGCTTCCCCACCCCGATCCGGGAAATGCTGCGCCTGCAGGCCGAACGGGAAGCCACCCCGCACACCCAGTCCCCGGATCACGGGGCCGCGGCCCGCCGCGCCCGCGAAGCCGGGTCAACCCGCGGTCAGGACCGTGGATACGGACGATGAGCTACCCACCGTGTCGCTACGCCCGCCGCTGGCCCGAGCTGCGGCACCACCACCGGGCGGTGCGTCACCCGCTGTTGCCGCGCCACTGCTGCGCGCTGCCTTGCCCTGAGAGCACCCGGGACGGGCAGCGCTGCCACAGGGTTAGCAGGTCCCTCTGGTTGCGAAAGCAACGTGAGGATCGATCCGCACTTCCGCGTGTCCGCAAGTGCGGAAGTGCGGAGTTGTGGCAGGGTGCCGAGCATGGCAACTACGCGGGTGCTGGCCCTGGTCAACCTCAAGGGCGGTTCAGCCAAG
>JAABUJ010001385.1_pt1 | contig 17040 bp, 19 predicted proteins | sample 5559131 | NCBI WGS metagenome assembly JAABUJ01 (sample SAMN10711875, study PRJNA513366) | rock metagenome | isolation source: Antarctica rocks | place: Antarctica: Victoria Land, Mt New Zealand nord | collected 2016-01-07 | reverse complement strand
CGGCCAGGAGCGGGGAGGGGCGGCGGGTCGCACGGGTGGTACGCCGCGCCGTGCTCACGGGCGCTATTACGATGGTACGGAGCGGAGGAAAGCCTGGGTGTGGGTACGGCTTCTTGCGGCCCCTCGCAGGCGGCGAAGAACGATTCTTCCATTTTTCGCGGCTTGGGCCATCGGGGTTGCCCGTCGGCGAACTGTTCGGACGGTTGCGCGTGGGCGATCTGGTGGTCTACCGCGAGTCGCCTGGCACCCGTGAGAAGAAGGCGCGCGCCGTCGACGTCCTGCCCTTGCTTGACATCGAGTTCGATTAAAGCCCGGGTGCGGCGCGCTACACGCGGGATGATGACTGTCAGGCATCAGAGAAACCAAGGAAGGGCAATCATGCCAGGATCAGCCAATACCACGTCCGGCACTATGGGCGGTGACGCGGCAGAGTTCGTCGTGCTGGGCACGAACACGGCCAACGATGGCCGGCCGGCGACCGCTGTTATCCTGATGGACCCCGCTACGGGGCTACCGTACGCGGCGTCATCGCTGCCACTGTACGGAGCGACCAGCGTGACCGTTGTCGGGTCAACCACAGCTACGGTAGACGCGGCGGGCAACCTGCATATCGCCACCACCGGCACGGTTGGCACGCAAGCCGTGGGAGCCACGGTGCTGAACCAGGCGAGCGCGGCGCAAACGGCCAGTGGCATGAGCGGTACACTGGCCGTCGGCACCTACCGTGAATTGCTGGTGGCCGTCAACGTCAGCGCCGTCGCGGGCACGACGCCGACGCTCACCCTGGCGCTGGACAGCCTGGGGGCCGATGGCGTGTGGTACACGCTCTGGACCTCCGCAGCCATCACCGCCGTGGGGCAAACCATCGCGTCCCTTGGCGTCGAAGCCTCCACCAATACCGCGTTTGGGACGAGTGTGCGCCTGCGCTGGACCATCGGCGGCATGACGCCCTCGTTCACCTTCTCCGCGGCCATCACAGGCCGCTAAGGGCCGGACATGACAGCGTAATTCCTTACGCTGTCATGCCTGGCCCCTCGAAACGACTGACGGCGCATAGCCCATACACTGTCAGGCGTTCTGCTTTATGTATCGGCGGCGGGTGGCGCGCCCTTTAGTGAGCGGTGTCCCTATCACCCGTGCGCGCCCCGTACCCGGAGGCGCCCCAGGCGCGTTATACTCTATTGGCGGCCCGCGTTACATCGGCATACCAGAAAGACTACCGGCATAGCTACCCCTCCGATCGCCTCCCCGATTGCCCCCGCGACCACCCCCTCGCTCTGCGACGACTTCCTGCGGGACGTCCGGCGCAACCTCGCCAGCGTGCGGAATCTCTTCGGCACGCGCAGTCGCCGCTACCGTCGCCTGATGCGCCAGTATCGCGAGGCCGCCTCCGATCTGGGGTGCCGGCGCGGGCTGGAGCGCGTCCTCCATCGTCTACGACGGCGACACGGGGCGGCGCATGGGGACAGCGCTGCCTGCGTAGAGTAACATTCCGTGGCTGGGCTTGTCCGTGTGGCCGGGCGACGGGGTGAGGTGGTCGGTGGCCTGCTGCCATGGCGCGGTTGCTGACCACCTCCCTCAGGCGTCGTCCGCACCATCGGGGGCACGCGGCGCGTCGTCATCCGCCCTCAGCTCCTCCGTGGCCGTCAGCGCCGTCGCCAGCGCGGCAACGATCGGCACCGCCCACTGCTTCCCCTCCACAGGCAGGGCACGTAGCTGTCCGAATACTTGCCGCAGCCGCAAATCATCGAGTTCGACATGTCCCGATGTATCGGGTGACCACACCTCGGCCAGGTCTAGCAACTCCGAGGGGCTGGTCTCCAAGGCGATGCACAACTGGACGAGCGTGCCCAGGCGCGGCTCTGGCGTGGCCCCGGTGACCATGCGGTAGAAGGTGGCGCGATCCTGGTTTTTACCGAGCCGCTCGGCGACCTGGGCGGACTTCAGCCCGTGTGCCTGCATCGTTTGTGTGATGGCCTGTGCGAGAGACATTAACATCTCCTTTCCTTGTGCACGACTCCTCGCGCCCCTACGACAAAAATGGGAGGCAAGGTCAAAGCCTTGCCTCCCATGGTGCCGGGATACGTCTGAAGACCGTGCGCGTTACGACCCGGCCGGCAGCGGAATCGAGATATCGTGGTAGAGGTACCCATTGCTCGTGGCCGTCTTGCCGAAGGAGTCCGCCGCACTGTACATACCCTGGAAGGACTTGGTGTCAAGGGAGCCACCAGCGAGGTCACTCTGCTGCCCGTGTAGTTTGGCAAGAACCGCATTGAGCGGCTTGACGAGTTTGTGTAACGTCGGACTGCTACTGTCGTTGGCCGTGGTATAAGCCGCGTGGAGGCGATTGTAGGCAATCGCCAGGACCGCTCCCGCCGCGATAATGTGACGTAGGCGGTCATTCGCCCCTTTGTTATACAGGCCCCGTTTGTAGGTTTTGTAGACGTGGTGGATGCAGAAGTAGGCGACGCCCATATCGACAACGAAACGGGTTTTATCGAAGAACGCGGGGTGCGTGTTGGGCGCACTGGCGACATGGACAGCGGTGACGGGGGCGGCAGCAGAGGCGCGGCCCGCGAACGAGGGCATCACGGCGCTCGTCAGAAGCGCGACGACGAGGCTACAGGCGATGAGTGTGCGTTTCATGGCGACGATTCTTTCTCCAACTAGATGATGAGGACGAGGGACACGCTTCCCCCTAACGCACGTTCGGCGCCATGCGGTCATATCGACCCGGCTGTGCCGGCACTTTCTTCTTCAAGTAGCCGTACCTCGACCACTGCGCCCGACCGTGTATGCTAGTGGCAGGGGTTTGCGCAGCAAAGTGTACTCACTATACTTTCGGCGCGGGGCGCCGGAGGAACGTGAGCCGCTGCGCGGGGCTATCACGGGCGACGACACCACGGCCGCTTGAAAGGAAGATGGAGGCGTAAGGCGACGATGTACGCGGTCTTGCGTATCGCAAAGCTTAAGACCATGGGCGAGATTGGCGCGCTCGGCAAGCACAACGAGCGGACCCGCGAGACGCCCAACGCCGACGACACGCGCCGTCAAGAGAACGTGCGCCTAGCCGGCAGCGGCGACTGGATGGCCGATGCCCAGGCGCGGCTTGACGATGCGCCGAAGATCCGCGCTAACGCCGTCCTCGCCATCGAGCACGTCATGACGGCGAGCCGCAACTTCTACCAGGCGGGCGACGTCGGCGAGCAGGCCGCGCGCCTGACCGAGTGGACAGAGCGAAGCATGGCCTGGTTACGCGAGCGCTACGGCGATGCCAACGTGGTCGCGGCCGTCCTGCACAGGGACGAAATCACGCCGCACATTCAGGCCCTGGTCGTACCTCTGCATGACGAAAAGGGCTTGAACGCGAAGTACTGGACCGCTGGGCGCGCGGCACTCTCGGCGATGCAGGACAGTTATGCGCGGGCCATGGCGCCGCTCGGACTGGAGCGAGGCGTCAGGGGCAGTGTGGCCGAACATCAAACCGTCAAGGAATGGTACAGCAAGATCCAGGAACCGACGCCAGCGCCCGAACTCGTCAAGGAGCGCCTTGAGGTAGACCGTCCCGGCCGTATTGTGGGCAACCCCGAGAAATGGGCCAGTGAGCAGCAGGAGCGCATCGCGGAACGCCTGGCGCCGGTGGTGGACGCTGCCCTCGTCAAGGCCCAGCATTACGAGGGGCAGGCGGCGAAGGCCGAGGCCAACATCGTCGTGCTGCAGGGCCAGGTCCGCCAGTTAGAGCAGGCACATACCGCGCTCAGAGAGGACTACAAGGCGCTGGCGGCCCAGGTGCGCGCTATCCCCCTGGAGACCGTCATCGAGAGATTAGGGGGCCAGCCGGACCGCTACAACGCTGCCAAGTACCATCTTGACGGCGAGCACATTAGCGTCACCGGCGAGCGGTTCTATAACCATGACCGCCAGCAAGGCGGCGGCGGCGCGATTGACCTGGTGATGCACGCGACACGCTACAGCTACCCCGAGGCCGTCGCCTACTTACGGGACACCCACGGCGCGGACGTAGCCATAACAGCCGCGACGTGGCACAGCGCACGCGCGGGGCAGCAGCAGGCCCGCGCGCTCGTCGCGCATGCCGAGCGGCCCGCTTTCCGTGCGCCCATTCAGGACGAGGAGCGCTGGCCGCAGGTGCGGGCCTACCTCGTCGAAGAGCGCCAACTGCCTGCTAGTCTGGTGGACGAGCTGCACGGGCGCGGGACGGTCTACGCCGATGCGCGGGCCAATGCCGTCTTTATCCGGCAGGACGCCGACGGTCAGGCCACGGGCGCGTCGTTACGGGGAACGGCACCGGGCTCGGAGTTCAAGGGCCTCGCCGCGGGGACGCGCCGGGACGAGGGGCACTTTGCGTTCACGATTGGGCAGCCGGCGCCGTACATGGCCCCGCAAATCTATCTCACTGAGAGCCCGATCGACGCGATGAGTCGCGCCGCGCTACTACTGCGTGCGGGCACACAGGGCGAACGTATTTTCATCTCGACAGACGGCCATGGCGAGATCCCGCGCCGGCAGATAGACGAGGGCCTGGAGCGGCGCGCGGTCGTGCATTGCGCCTTCGACCGTGACCGTGGCGGCGATACCCTCTGGCAGCACGTCAAAGAGCGGTACGGCGCGCAGGCGCACGAGACGTATGGACCCATCGACCGCGACCAGCCACCCGTCGGCGTCAAGGATTGGAACCAGGCGCTGCAGCAGGAACGGACGCCGGAACGTGGCGCGGCGCACACCCCCACTCAGGAGAGGGAACGCGAGAGGAACGACCGGGCCGATCAACGACGTTGACCGCGCATGACAAAAGGCCGGCCTACACCGTGATGGTGTAGGCCGGCCTTTTTGTTGTTGTCTAACGTTCCAGGGCGACGGCTTGCGGCACGGTGGTCTCTTCCGTGCCGTGGTCGGTCGAGGGCGCGGCGGTCAGCGGAACGTCGACCTGGTGCGCGATGGGTTCGTGTTCCTGCTGCGCGTCCTGGCCGTCGGGAGCCTGTACCGCCTGGCGCGTGGTTGGCGCGATAACGGGCGCGGTGAGCGGGCCATCCAGGCGAGCCGGTCCCAGGGGTGGCACGATCCCGCCCTTATCCTTCACCTCGTCGTCCGCGAAGTAGCGGCGCTGAGTCAGACGCACGGGCGGACGTTCCCCGATGAGGGCGATCATCTCAGTCTCCCCGATGCGCTGTATCTCATCCGGGTTGAGCAAGTTGGCCTTGGTCTCGCTCTGGCTTGCGCCCCCTCTATCGGTCGTGACGTGGAAGCGACCGCGCTGCACGTTACTACTTTGCGTGACTTCCGTCTTCTGGCCGGCCTGGTCGCTGAACCACTTGGCATCGTTCCAGGCCATGTGACTCAACCCGATCTTGGTGTAGCACGAGGCGGTGATGGTCTCGAAGGTTTCCTCACCATAGACGGCCTCGATTTGCTTGGTAGACTGCACGGCCAGCACCATGCCCACGCCGGCGCTGCGCATCGTGGAGATCCACGTCGCCATCTCGGGTATGGCCCCCAAATTTCCAAATTCATCGGCGTAGATCATCACGTCACGTTCCAAGGCGTCCGTCGCGCTCTCGTCGGCGATCTGGCTGAACGTGCGGAACATGTCCAGGAAGAAGGCGGCGATCAAGGGCTTTAACTGGCGCTGCAAGGTGCGGTCGAGTCCGATGAAGAGGGCCACGGGCCGCGCGCGCGGATCGACCATGCGCCGGAAGTCCACCTCGTTGCGCGGCGTGACGGCCTGCACGCGCTCATCGGCCATAATCATGAAGCGCGGGGTAATCTCGGCGAACACGGAGCCGAGCAGCTTATCGTTGGCCTTGAGAGCGGCCATGAACGAGAAGGCTTTCTTCTTGGCGAGTGGCGCGGGGCTCTCCTCAAGGGCGGTGATGACGGCCTGCGGCGGCTGTCCGGTCAGGAACTGGTCGAGGTGCGCCAGCGTCACCGCGCCAGGGGGCATCGTCGCCCGTAAGTGCGAGATCCCGGCCAGCATCATTTCACGCGCCGCGTTGCTCCAGAAGGGGTCATCTTCCGACGCGCCTGTATTGGAGATCCAGGCGTCACAGAAGAGGGCCGTCGCCAGCGGGTCGGTGCAATAGACCAGCGGGTTATAGCCCAGCGAGGTCGCCGGCGAGAGGAAATTAAGCACCCACACGTCGTGACGCGCGCTCAGGGCGCCGTAGCTCTTCTTGAGCAACTCATTTTTGAGGTCGGTTACGACGACGGAGCGGCGGCCATCTTCACGCCGCAGGTTAGGGATGATGAAACCGGCCGACTTGCCGGTGTTGGGTGGTCCCACGAGCAGCACATTCAAGACTTGCAGGGAGCGGTCGAGGGCGACACATGTCCGGCCGCGCGTGCCCAGGAGCAGGGGAGCGCCCGTATAAGTGAGCTGGCCCTGGCGCATCTCCTTATCGGTCATCAAACGCGCCGATCCGTGCGCCGTTGAGGGCGTGAGGCGGCGTGGCCGCGTATACCAGAACCAGCCCACGCGCCAGGCCACCATCCCGAGCAACACCAGGGGAAGTAGCACCTCGATGGCGATCACGCCGCCCAGGCCGCCATGCGCCCGCGTGTGTAGCCACGCATAGCGCGCGTCGATGTTGGCCGTCCATTGACTCCACCCGATCGTCCGCACATGGGCGTTGAGCGGGCTACTGACGGCCTGTATAAGCACGGCGGGCGGATAGGCTAACCACACGTAGATGTGCCGCCACAGGCTTTGTGGCAGGCCCAGGAGCCACGCCAGCCCCGTAAAGGCGGACGCGCCCAGGACGATGCGGGCACGCCGCGATAGGCCAGCCACGCGCCCCTGCAGGCGTTCACTGACTTGAAAAGAGAAGTGAGGTGTACGGACTGTTTTCATGATGCATCTCCTACCGCAGCCGGCGCTTGAAGAACACTTCGTACCGGGTCGTCAAGCCGGGCGACCAGTAGCCGATCCATGCCCCGGTCTTACGGGACACAGGGACCACGTTCAGCATCTCCCAGCCCTGTTGCCCCATCTCGGCAGCGGTGCGCCCCATAAACGCGGCCAGGTCATCGCACATGACCGTCTGAAAGCAGTACTCCCACTGTGCGGTGGTGGGGGCGGTGGCGCTGGTCGGTTGTTCGTGTACATGCATCATGGCCTAATCCTCCTCATCCTCTCCCACGATCTCGGCGTCAAGCAACAAGGGCAGGGGCACGGCGTCGAGTGCGGGCCGTCCGTCCCACAGCGCCCGCACGTCCTCGGTGGCGAGCTGCGCGGCCAGGCGCAGAACCGTGCGCGGAGGGGGCAAGCCCTCCGCGCGTAAACCCGCGACCAAGCGCGGGCCGTCCTCACTCCGCCAGACCAGGAGGGCGGCCAGGAGCAGCCCGCCCACCAGCACGAGCGGCAATGCCAGGCCGGGGACAAGGAGTGTGCCTATGAGCACACTCGCCGCGAGGCCCACGCCGGCGGTAAGGGCGCCGGCCCCCTCCTCGTTATGGCCCTGCCACTCGCCTATGTGTCGTGACGCCTCGTACCAGGGCATCCAGTGATGCCAGCGGATACGCGCGCGATAGGGTGGTCTTCTCATGGTATCCCTCCTTGATGCATTAGTGCAGAAACGGAATCTTCTTGAAAGCGGCGGTGCGCGCGCCCGCCATCGCCACGCCGATCCCCGCGTCCGTGACCGACGTGGCGACGGCGCCCAGGATCGCGCCCGTCGAGCCCACGAATGAGCCCACGACGGCGGGCGTCTTGTAGAGCAATAGGACCAGCCCGAGCGCGCCCAGCGCCGCCGAGAAGCCGCCCACCTCAGACAGGGGACCGCCGCCGGCGAGCATGACGGCGATCACCTTCAACACGACGGCATAGCCGAGCGGCCAGAGCGCCAGGGAGATCGTCATTTTCACCCAGGCGCGCGCGATCATCTCCAGGTACGGCGACACGTAACAGGCCATACAGAGCGGTCCCACCAGGTAGAGCGCGCCGAGCATCGCCAGGCCGAAGTCGCGCACGACGACGGACAGCAGGACAAGCACGAGGGCCAGGAGCATCACCAGCACGTCGAGGATACCCTGCAGCGACAGCCCGGCGTGCAGGCTGTAGATCGCGCCCCGGATGGCCTGCCAGGCGCTCTCGTGCGCGTCCAGGGGGATACCGTTGATGACGCCGGCGACGGCGTTGACGACCCCGAGGCCCCAGCCCATGATCGTCGGGTACCCAGCAATGACCCCCGTCACGACGACGCCGCGCCGCACCGGGCTCGTCAACTGGGCGAAGTCGCCCCGGCCCATCTGCTCCAGGTAGCGGGCGAACATGCCGAACAGCAGGAGGCCAAAGAACAGGGTAGCGGCCAGCTCTTGCAGCGATGTTTCGAGGTTACGGATACCGCCCCAGGACACCTCACCGGGAATGTCGGGGGTGTAGGTGAGGTCGTGCTGGAAGGGCGCGACCAGGCCGCTAAACCCGTCGCTCAGGTGATGCTCGATGGGTGAGAACAGCCCCACCAGGAGGCCGTTGACGGCCGTGCCCAGCGCACTAAAGATCGCCCCGACGAAGGCCCCCAGGTCGGGGCACCAATTGAGGAGGCCGGTGCAGTACTGGTTCTGGTGGGTCGGACTGACTCCTTGCGGGATAGGCGAGGGCGAAGGCGAGGGCGACGGGATGACCGTCGGCGAGGGGTAGGCCGTCTGCGTGGGCGTCGGTGTGTATGTCGGGTAGGGCGTTTGCGTGGGAACTGCCGTGGCGGTCACTGTGGGCGGTCGCGCGGCGGCCAGGCCCATGGACGGACCCAGGAGCAGGGTAGCTAGCAGGACGCCGAGCGCCAGGGCGAGGACGCGAGAGGAGCGCATGGGACACCTCCTTACATGCCACCGCATAGGTAGACCACCCACACGGCGACGGTCACATAGACGGGTAGGAGCAGCAGGACGAGCCACAGGCCTATCAGGGGCACGATGCCGCAGAAGAAGAGCGTCACGGCCAGGTCGTTGCAGGTGACACGCATATCAGCGCCCCCTCTTCTCGGCTAACTCGGTGATGGCAGCCGCCACGCTGCCCAGGCGCGCGACCGCCTCGTTACGGGCGGGCACGTCCGCCCAGGTCTCGGTCGTGAAGCACTCATATTCCAGTGGTGGGGCCATGACATCGACCTCGCCGCGGCGACGACTCCCGTCCTTGGCTTGCCGGAACAGGACCATCTGCCCCTCGTGCAAGGAGGTCATGACATGCGCCTCCTCCACCGAACACTGCAACGCACGCGCGGCCCACGCCGCCGTGTCCTCGTCGTCGCGCACGTCGGCCAGGCGGAACACGCAGCGCAAGCTAGCGGCGTCGAAGATCGGCTTGGTCGCGGGCTTGATGAGTTCAGATACTTGTTGGCTAGCAAAGGCCAGGATGAGCCCGATGTGGCGTGAGCGCTTGGCCCAGTTGGTCAACTCGCGACCGGCGCCCATGAACTCGGACAGGAACCAGCCCTCGTCAATCGCCAGAAACTCGGCGCTGGCGCCGCGCGTGGCGTCAAAGGTGCTCTTGGCGCGTTGGGCCATCGTGTCCGTGATGACGAAGAGCATCAGCGCGTAGAGCGGCGGGTCCAGGTCGTCGAGGTTCCAGCACAGCACGTCCTGCGCGATGGTGACGCGCGTGGGGCGGTCTACCAGGTGGGCATAGCGGCCGTCGCCATAGGTCAGGTCCGTGACGAAGGATAGGAGCGTGGCGTGGACCTTCCCCAACAGCTCACGCTTGCGCTCAGGGATGCCCTCCGCGTTGGCGCGGGTCTCCAATTCGGCGACTAACTCGCGCTCCAGGGGCGCGTCCTTGCCTAACAGCGGTTGCTCCTGTCCACCCGTGACGCCATGGCGCGCGTAGACCGCTTGAATGGCGCGGTCCAACTCGCTGCGCACCTCACCGTCCAGCTCCTGCCCTGGATTGCACAGCAGGATCTCGTGGGCCGCCACGAGCACGCTCACCTTGCGGCTGAGTTTCCGGCCCGCTGGCAGGTCCCACAGGTTGATGATGGGCGGGTCATCGTCCTTGCCGGGCGCGATATAGGCGCCGCCGCACAGGTCGACGAATGGCTTAAAGTGGTCGGCGCGGGCAATCAGTGTCACGCGCTGGCCCCGGTAGCGCGACCACAGGGCACAGCGCAACAGCCAGAAGGTCTTGCCCATGCCCTGAGAACCCGTGACGGTCATGACCGACGTAGAGAGGCTGTGGTGGATCAGGTCGAGCAGGACAAGCTCATGGCCACGGCTAGCGAAGCCCACCGGGAAGCCGGTCGGGGTGCCAGGATTGTGGGCGAGGAAGGGCAACCCGTTCCCGACGGCGCTGGTGTGCCAGCGCTTGGCGCGGCGCCGTGCGGTATTCTGCCCAAACGGCAGCGACGCGCGCCACAATGGCCCCTGATAGCCGCGTCCCTTGCCGGGGACGATGCCCAGGCGTGTGCCAATGAGGGAGAGCGCGCGGCGCGTGGCCGTGTCGAGGGCGGCCACGCTCTCGGCCTGGAGCGTCAAGACGACGGTGGACAGCGCCAGCCCCTCCTCCGCGCTGTGCAGGTCCTGTGCGAGCGCGCCCGCCTCTTCCAGCGCGTCCTCGTCGTCGAGCGAGGGTAGGCGCTTGCGTTCGTAGGCACGGCGCACGGACGCGGCCGACGCCTTGCGCTTGCGCAGGACACGCGCACGCTCGCGGAGGTTGTCCAGGCCCCGGAGATGCCACGACAGGCGCGCGGTACAGTCGATGGCGATGAGGTCGCCCAGGTAGCCGGGACTGGTCAGTTCCTTGGGCGTCAGCAGGTACAGAGAGCGCGTGTAGACCGTCGCGCCGTCCGCAGTGGTGTGCGCGATCTCGCGGCGGCGCTCCTGCCAGTGGCGCGGCGTGAGCATAGCCGCCAGGCCCTCCGCGGTGTCCGCTGACACGGCCAGGTCGTCGGGTTGCGCGGCGCCGGGGTTGGCCGTGCGCCACAGGAGGGCCAGCACGTCGGCGCGGCGCAGACGATGCCCCGCGAGGTCGGACGCCTTGACTTGCGCCAGCGTATCGTCCACCGCGGCGTCGAGTCCATGGCGGTCGATGCGGTCCTCGTCCACGCGCGGCAGCCCAAGCTGGTCGCGCGCCTCGTCGATGACACCGGCCAGGCCGCCACGCGCCTCCGGGGCAGGGGCAATGATGAGGTAGCCCGACAGGTCGGGGACATGGGTGCGCGCCACCTCACGCTCCAGCCACGCCAGGGTTGGGGCGGCGATCGCGCGTAACGAGGGGTCGGGCGTGGTCACGGTCGCGCTCACCGCGTCGATCACGGCGTCAGGGCGCACCGGGTTACTCTCGATGATGAGCTGCAACGGTTGGGCCTGGGCCAGGCCATGCACGAGGGCGGCGAACTCACGACAAACGCGCTCCTGGTCGTGCGCGCCGAGGCTGCGCAGGTTCAGGAACGCGTCGACCCGCACGACCGCCAGGCACGACCCATCGGCAAAGACGAGCGTCCCGTCCGGCTCGACGGTGAAGCGGCCGGGTCCGTGCGGCAGGGGTAACGGTCCCGCGACGCGCGGCGGTTTAGGGACGCCGGCGCGAGAGGGCGCTGAGTCGTCGCCAGAGGGACGCGAGGGCAGGATGCGACGAACGGCCCTGGCCCAGGCGCGCGGCGGCGTGGCGCGGTCCGTGGGACGCGTGGGGCGTGTGGAAGGGGATCGGCTGGGTGTCATGGCGCGGCTCCTTGCGACTGTAGATGTGACGGCGCAGGCTGTAGAAGAGGTGTTGCCGGATGGTAGGCTCCCGGTTCGGGTCGGCCATGGCATAAAAGACGAGGGCGATGCCGCCGCCGGCGATGCTGGTCAGGATGATATGCCCGAACACGGCGAGCAGCGTTGTGCCGAAGACGAACGCCCCGAGCCACCACACGCCGCCGGCGGCAAGACCGGCCGTGAGCAGGGCCACGGTCTGCGCGACGGTCAGGTTGGCCGGCCCGCGCCACGGCTCGTTAGGGACGCGGGGTGAACGGCGGTTGGTCATAGGTTGCATAATGAGCGATCTCCCTGGATATGAAAAAGCGGTGGACACCGGCCTACGCCACGTCCACCGCTCCCCTCAATGGAGTGAGGCGCTTACGCCCCCGGTGTGGGTCCCGCGCCGGGGCCGCCAGGGATGGTGACACCAGCTTTCGCGGCGAGCGTGGCCGCAATAACCCGGATCAGGATGAGCAGTCCCATACCGACAAGCGCCGTGCGCGTCACGTCGGCGCCGTGGCGGTAGCCCAGGATGCCAGCGAAGACACCCATGAACACGCCAACGATGCCCAGGCCAACGGCGGCCAGGATAATCTGCGTGCCAAACGAGTTGATGAGGTCGAGCAGTGTTTGCATGGTCTACAGGTCCTCCCCTGATGGTCCCGTGCCATACTGCATCACCTGTGGTACAGTTGAGGGTGAAGCAGACGGTACGGCTCTACGTGATAGTGGCGTCCTTGTTGTTTCCACCGGCCGGGTCGTGACAGCGACGCCGGCCTTTGTCGCGCCGTTTCTCTCTCCTCGTGATAACACTCGATATCCCCTCCCTCTCCACGCCAGTGCTACTTATCTACTCGTATTCGCGTGGCCCTACGCAGCAACGGGTGGTGTCATGCCACGTCGATGTCTGTAGCGAAATCGCTACAGATGGACGGGTCTACTGCTATAATACGGTTAATAGTCGCTAATAGCAAGTTTTAAGACTCTATAGACACCTCTCAAACACCTTATAGTGAACAGGGACAAGTATTGAGAGGGGGCTGGCACACGCTTATGGTGCGACCGCGACGAGAAGGAGGACAGACGATGCAGGTAACTATTCGACTCAGCCCAGAGGACCGCGACCTACTGGAGAGGGTAGCAACCGATGAGCGCGTGCCCCCCGCCGTGCTTGTGCGTCAAATCCTTATGGCCGATCTTAAGAAGCGCCCCGCGGCGACAGGCCACGACCAAGAGCAGGAGCAGTGAGCGCACAGTCTATCGCCCACAGCGCAGCAGCGCGGCTGGCACAGTTCACCACGGCGGCTAGCCGGCGACCGTGGGCCGTCCTCTGGATACCGATCCCGACCGCGTGGCAAGTCGCGGCGCAGTCTGTCGCCGCCAACCGTGCGGCGTGGACGGCGCTCGCGCTTCTGCTCAGTATCCCTGAACTGATAGGGTTGGCATGCATCCTGACGCTCTTGGCGTGGAGCGTGTGGTCAGCGGGCAAAACCATTGCGCGACGCCGGGCCAACCAACCACCACAGCCGTGGGTCTATCCCTGGTACGCGCGCATCGGGTGGTGGTTTGGCACCGGATTTTTGTTGACCAGCGTCATCGTCCATTAACGCGGGGTGAGGACGTAGCAGGGCGCTATCCCAGCGCACAACAAGCCGCACGAGGGATAACGGCTCTCTGCTTGAAAATAGAACGGATGTGCTCGGTACAGGCGTACCACAGAAGGTGGGTGGTACGCTACAAGCGCGGGTGGCCTGCGGTGTGTGACGCCGCCCCGTAGGCCGTCCGCCTGTTCCGCGCGCTCCACGGTACGCCATGCTACGCTACGTCGGGCGGGTCGTCCGGGTGCTCGGCCTTAATCCACTGGCGGCACCGCTCACGCCAGATCGTCTCGTGGGTGTTTGCGATGAACTTAGCCATGGGGGCGTTGTTGCCCTCACTGATCGGGTAGCCGTGCAGGTCATCAAACACAGCCCACCTATGCGAAAAACGATGGGGACGCGCAACAAAGCGGAGGCGAGGCGTCATAGTCCGTTCTCATTGCCGCTGCCGGGGTGAAGATGACGTACGACCCGCACGCTATGCGTCAGCGGTTTCCTCCCAACAGTCTAAGCCACCACGGCGCCTGTCGCCTGGCCCGGCGCAGTTCGGCGAACGCCTTTCATGGAGAGCGTAGAATAGACATAGCCCCCTCATAGAAGGGCAGGACGCAACCAATGAACAGCAGAAGGGCAGGACGCAACCAATGAACAGCATGTCCGACAGCACTGATGTGCGATCCACACAGCAGAAGGTCCCTGATGACAAGCGCACCGGGAGCGGACCAGCGACCGACGACACTGACCGACCACACGATCAGGGCCAAGGAGACGCCCGTAGAGGCGGAGCGGAGGAGGCGGAGAGGGAACAACAACGACAGCTTGAGGACGGCACAGAGAGCCCTGGGTAACTCAGAGGAGGTCGCCCCGCCACTCGGCCTCGATCCAGCGTTGACACCGCTCGCGCCAGGTCGCCTCATGGCTGTGCGCGATGAACGTGGCGACTGAGGCGGTATTACCCGCGCTGACGGTGTGGCCGCGCAGGTCATCGAACACGGCCCACGTCCCCGAGCCAGGACGGGAGCGAGCGACGAAACGAGGGCGCGGCATCATGGTCCGTTCTCATTGCCGGGGCCAATGACCGGGTGACAGTGTGTCGCCGGCGCGTCCCGCCTCAAGGGCTCTCTAATCGTGCGCGGAGGAGGGGAAGAGGTCAGCCCCTCCCCCGGATGTTATCAATAGGGCCACATCCGGGGGACAGCGGCAAAGCCTGGTGGTCGAGGTCATGCAGGGGGGCGTCACGCCCGCACCAACGAAGGCCGACCGGCCCGCTCACTTCTAAGTGTAGCGCGGAGTGCGAATCCCCTGTGTCATAAACCTTACATATTGGCCGCCCCATGATAACACTATTGTCATACTATCGACGCGTACCTTCATTGATAGGGCACGGGGCGCATGGTAAGCTAGGAACGTAACGGTCGTGGTGGAGATAAAAGGGGCATCTCCAGCGCGGCCTTACGTCTTTTTAGGCGGTTGCGTCCCTCTATCCTTCACGACGATGGGCACCGCGTCGCCCCTCTCTGTACCGCGCGTCAGGGCGGGCGGTCCCGGTACTCGGCCTCGATCCAGCGGTCACAGTGTCGTCGCCACTCCACCTCTTCGTCGCGAGCCACGGTCGCGGCCGTCACCCCCAGGCGCTCGATGCGCACCGTCCGATCGCGCAGCCGATCATAGACGTACCAACGGCCGGTGGCCGCATGATGCTGATACGTGAAGCGTGGTGGCGGCGGCATGGGCGGCCCTCTACGCGGCGGGGAGTGCTATCCCGGTGAGCGCCCATGCCGCCTACGGGATAGAGCCCTCACTACGCCTACGTGCGGAGACGACGCGTAAATCAAGGTGCTGTACGCACCTTGAATAGCACTGCGCCTGCGCGGGGATCACCGTCAGTTAGCTCGGTGACTCCGACTCCCTTTCGTCTGGTCGGCGCGACGGGCTACGGGGGAGATCGTCACGGATACGGGCGCATTGCTCTGGAGTGAAGAGGTCTGTCAACACCTTCGCCACATCTTTAGCCTTGCGGGGCACGACGGGACGGCGGGGCGCGTCACTGCTCAGACGCGCGGCTTCTCCCTCGTCGCGCAGCGCCTCACGACACAAACGCATCAGCGTCTTGACCTCCATGTTCTGCATCATGCCGTATTCCAACAGCGCTTCCAATCTCGACCAGACGGTTGCTTGCAGGACATCCAAGACGAGGGCGCGTTCGCGCGCGCGGCCGTCTATGGTACGGTGCTCCTGACGCAGCACCGCCGCGGCGTTGTGCGCCGAATATGGCTCTCTCGTCCGTGCAACAGCGTGCACCGCATCAACTGTCGCATCTTGCTTCATCACCCGTGCCGCCGCGCTTGTATCGTCGGGCGCGAGGTGTTCCTCGACCGTGACGGTCGTCAACTCTTCCTGACGCTTGGGTGCCAGCCCCTTCATAGCGCGCGTGTGTTTCTCGGTCATCGCGCCAGTACGCAACGCCTCTTGCACCGGCTCCGCGAGGGCGGCCACGTCGGCAAGTTGGAGGACACGACGCTTCGACACACCCACCCTGGCCGCCACGGCAGCCCACGTCGCCGGAGGGGTGCCTGGTGAACCCAGGTTCACCTTGAGGGCCTTGAGCGCCTCGGACCGCTCCACGATGTTGAGGTCTTCCCGCTGTAGGTTCTCGATGAGCTGGAGGACACGCGTGGTCGGGTCCGCCTCCTCCACCGCGCGCACGACGACAGGGATCTCGGTCAACCCTGCCCGTTGAGCAGCCCGCCACCGACGCTCGCCGGCAATGATGATAAAGACATCATTACCCACCGCGTCTGGCTTGCCGCTGTCGCGCACGATAAGCGGTTGCAACACGCCATTCTCCTTGATAGAGTCGGCCAACTCGCCGAGCGCGTCGGCGGCGAAGTCTTTGCGCGGCTGCTTAGGATCGGGGTGGACTTGAACAATTGGCACGGTCAGCGCGCCAACAAGCGCGCGCCCCCCCATGGTGACACGTCCCGCCTGAGCAGGAGCCGGGGGGCGGCCTGCTTGCGGTTGGGGCCGAGTGGGGGTGGCCCGCTCTACTTTAGGCATGAGTCACCTCGGCCGCCGCCGCGGCGATTACCTGGACGGCGAGTGCTCTGTACGCCGCGGCGGCGGCCCCTCGCGCATCAGTCTGGGCAACGGCGGCCCCCTGATTGAGTCCATACTTGACGCTGACACTTTGCGGGACGGGACGGGCGACGGCGCCACCGTACATCTCGCGGAGGAGGTCCAGGGCGGCCAGGTCGTTGTTATCCTGGCGTAATGCCCCAGGAACGACCACGATGCGGTCGGCCGCGCCGAGTTCCAGCAGATCCTCGCGCACGGTCAGGGTATCTGCCAGCGCGTCGAGGTCCTGCTGCGCTAATAATGTCGGCAGGACCGCCACAGAGGCCGCCAGCAGCGCGGAGTTGAGCGCGAAGCCGAGCGTCGGCGGCGTGTCGATCACCACCACGTCGTAGCCTGCGAGATGACGCAACAACTTGCGCAGGCGGAGCGGGCCGGTCGGGCTGTCGCTCAGGGTGATGGCCGCCGTTTCCGTGCTACGGTCGCCGGGTAGGAGTGACTGTCCCCCACGCCCGCGCTGTATGAGGCCGTCTAGCCCGCGCTGCGGCTCCAGGATGCGCTGGCCGATCCCCTCACCGATCGGGATGGCATCACCCATCATCAGACGTGTGAGCGATGCTTGCGGGTCCAGGTCGATCAAGAGCACGCTTCGCCCTTCCTGGGTGAGCGCCCCGGCCAGATTGAG
>JAABUJ010003655.1_pt1 | contig 17043 bp, 14 predicted proteins | sample 5559131 | NCBI WGS metagenome assembly JAABUJ01 (sample SAMN10711875, study PRJNA513366) | rock metagenome | isolation source: Antarctica rocks | place: Antarctica: Victoria Land, Mt New Zealand nord | collected 2016-01-07 | reverse complement strand
TTCCGGTAAGCCGTATCAGCTTGATCTGGTCAAGATGGGCGAAGACCGCTACTTCGCCATCATGGGCGGCATGGGCCTGGACGCGCAAATGATCCATGATGCCGACCGGGACGCCAAGCGCAAGTTTGGCCCCCTCGCCTACTTCTGGGCGGTTGCCAAGAACCTGCGCCGCCACCGCGCCGTTTACGAGATTACCCTGGATGACGGCGAGCCGATCCGGTGCCGCGCCAAAACCGTGATGGTCGCCAACATGGGCAAGATCACCGGCGGCGTGGACGCGATGCCCACCGCCTCCCCCGACGACGGCATGCTGGACATCGGCATTCTCCGGGCGCACACATTGGGCCAGGGCCTGCGGCTCATCGTCAACGCCCTGCTGGGCCGTGCGCACCAAGACCCCATGCTGGAAGTGCATCAAGCCCGCAAAATGCGCATTGTCCCGCAAAAGCCCCAGCTTTGCGAACTGGACGGCGAAAGCATCGGACGCATTCGCGACTGGCAGGTAGAGGTGGTGCCCAAGGCTGTCCAAATCCTGCTGCCCAAAGATGCCCCCGCCACGCGCGGCACGGATACGCCGCCCGTAGAAGCCGCCCGCCAAAGCGCACGACGCCGCTTCGTCCGCCCCCTTGTTTTCCTTGCTCTTTTGACGGCAGGCATTATCGCCTGGCGTCGCCGCAAGTAGTTCTTTTTCTCCGCATTTTGTGCGCATGGCAAGCGTGTTTCACCCTCGTTTTGCGGGCGTCCTCAGCCTGTGCCAACGACGGAACAATTTCGTCCGTCGTTGGTACACGCTGGGCAAGAGGGGGAAACGCCTTGGGAATACATGGGCCACGCCCAAACAAAAACCGCGCCCCGCTTCGGCAAAGAAGCGAGGCGCAGTTTTGTTTGAGCAAAGTGATAAAGCCTAACGAACGGTGGATGCCCACGCCAAAATGGCGCGCGAGGCGGCTTCCGGCTTTTCAATCACAGCGGCATGCGCTGCGCCGGGGATAATCGCGAGGCGGGAACCGGGCGTATCCTGGTGCATTTTCTGGGCCATCTCCACAGGGTAAATCGGGTCATCCTGCCCGACAAGGAACAGCACCGGGACACCGATCTTGGTGCCGCGCGAGTCGGGCCGGTTCGCCAAGGTGCTGCCTCCCGCGACTGCTGCCTTAACCGAGCCGCGCTTCACAATGCTGCCCACGAACTTGACGACGTTCGGCTGGGCCATGCGCGAGGGCGTAGTCAGCATTTGCGGCATCAAAACCGGGATCATGGACGCGACGCCTTTGTCTTCAGCCTGCTTGCCGAAGCCGGGCCACTGGGCTTTCTCCACGTCGTTTGCGGGGGAAGTTGTCGAGTCAATCAGCATCAGGCCGCGAAAGCGCGCGGGAGCCTCGCGGTACATTTCCAGCACGACCGGCCCGCCCATGCTCATGCCGCCGATAATGGCCTTTTTGATGTTCAGGTGATCCATCACGGCCAGCATGTCTTTGGCGTAAAGCGCGACGCCGCCTTTGGTGTCCGGCGTCGTGCTCGACCCGAAACCGCGCAGGTCAGGCGTCACGACCGTGTAGCGCTGGGCCAGGGCAGCACGGTTCTTGGCAAACAGCTCGCCAGATAGGGGGTAGCCGTGGATCAGCATCATCGCCGGGCCATGCCCCTGCACCCGATAGGCGATAGTCGCGCCGCCCGACTGCACCGACCCGGACTGGGCCTGCGCCTGCACGGGTGCGGCGGGCAGGACTACGGCGGCTGCCAGGGCAGCCGCCGCCAGCATGGAAATTGTTTTATTCACGAAGAGGTCTCCTTTGTTTAACGCCTGCACATCGGCGGCAAGCGTCCCTAAAGTTGTTACCCTATTGGCCTGCCTGCTAATCCTGCCAGAGGAAACAAGCGCGGCAAAGGGGGACAAGCGCGGCAAAAGTGGGAGTGAACGCTACGGCGTCGCCACAGCACCCTCGCCCTGCATAACCTTGGGGGCCGGAGCGCCGTCGTCCTGCACGCCCTGCACGCGCAGAAACGTGGGGGGCGTGGGGGTGCTCAGCTTGGGAAACACGCGAAACAGAATGGCCTGAATGCTTCCCGCGACCGGGACAGACAGCAGCATGCCCCAGATGCCGAACAGCTCCGCCCCAATCACCAGGGCAAACACGGCAATCACAGGATGCAGCCCCACGCCCCCGCCGACCACTTTCGGGGTCACCACGCCGTCAAAGATTTGATTGACAACCAGAGTTAAGCCTACGGCAACTAGGCCAAACACCAGCCCATGCCCCGACGGCGCGGCGGCGGCAAACGAGACCAAGAAGGTCACCACAGCCGTGGACAGCGAACCCACATACGGCACGGCATACAAAATACCGGCTGCCACGCCCACCAGCAGCGCATAGCGGGCCAGGGCATGATGGGCAGTGCTCAGCGCGTACAAGAGCAGTACGGTCGCGATTGCATACAAGACACACACTTTCAGCAGGCCAGCCAAATAGCCGGAAAACACGCCCCCCACGTCTTTGCCCATCTTGGAAGTCATGTCCCGGTGCTTGTCGGGCATGAAGTAAAACAAGCGCGCACGCATCCGGTCGATGTCCATCAGTAGGTAAAACGTCAAAATCAGCGCGAGTACAAGCTGCACCAGCAATGTCACCGAGCCAAGCAAAAACCCGGTCACGTGCGTCCCCGCCGTGGACAGCAGCCCCGACGCCCGGCTGGAAATCTGGCTGCCCAGCTCCTGCGCAGTGCTTGGCAGGGTAACAGGCCCAATTTTATGATGGTGATCCAGGAATTTGTTCGTGTAGTCCTGAATGCCTGCAATATACTGCGGCCCAGTGCTCGCCAAATCCGAGGCCTGCTGGGCCAGCATCGGCACCAAGAGCACGCCCGCGCCGACCAGCACCAGCAGCAGGCCAGCAAAGACAATGCTCACTGCGGCAATGCGCTTCATGCCGCGCCGCTCCAGCTTATCAGCCAGCGGGTCCAGCAGCAAGGCCAGCACCAGCCCCAGCACAAAAGGGAATGAGACAGCCAGGCTCGCTTCCAGAAAGCGCCGGGCGGCCACGCCCAGCACCAGCAGCAGCACGGCTCCGAGAGCAAAGTAAAAGCCCGCGCGCACGGCGGCGCGCGGCGGCAGGGAAGGCGTGGAAAGATTGGGGGACAGCATGCGAGCGTTATACCCAACAACGGCGACACTGGAACGCACGCGCGCTCAGCGCCACTAGCCAAAGCGCTCAGCCCGGCTCACCCAAGAGTTCAGCCAATCTCGCCAAGGCGCTCAGCCCGGCTCGCCTGTGTTCTCCGAGGCTGCCAAATAGTCTTTGTAGCGCTCCCGCACGAGCTTTGCTTCTTCGTGGACATTCTTCACCGCAAGCTGCGTTTCCCCTACCAAAAGGCTGCACCCAAATACTAAGCCGCCGACCCCCACCGCGCCCGTCGCCAGCGCCAGCAGCAATGTCCCCCGGTATAAGAGCGCATGCTCGGAGGCGGCCACGCTCGCCCCAATCAGCGACACCAGGGCGGCGGCGGCAAAGCTGCCCAGCGCGAGGTAGAACGCCCGCAGTGCATGCAGCAGCATCAGCGACCGGCGCTCGGTGCGGTTGAGCTGATGCACCCGCAGCAGGGTCATAGGGTCGCCGCTGACCGTTTCTTTCTCTAATTGCGCCGACAGCGCGCGAGCACGGTCAATGGCGCGGGCAAAGCGGTTGCTCGTGCCCAAAGCCAGCACCGATGAGGCATTGGTCAGCACGGCAGGCGCGGCAATCAGCGTCAGCACAGTGAAGGGGTTGCTGGAAATCGGGGTCATGCGGCTGCCGGTGGCGCATACTCGCGCACGTCTACCAGAACGCCGGACTGCGCGGCCCGCTCGGCCATGTCCAGCACACGCAGGGCGGCATCTTCGTCCACGTACTCTTCGCCGCAGTTAGGGCAGACGCGGGCGGCGACATGCTTGACGACCAATGTCAGGCCGCCTCGTTCCAATGTGACGGTGGCCGTGCCCAGCACGACTTCCGTTTTGCAAATGACGCACATCATGTATGTTGCCTCCTATCACCCTGCCCAGTTTGCATCGCCTGTCCTGCGTCTCGTTTCGTCATTGAATGCCAATTGTTTCTGTGCGCCTCGATGAACTATCATCGTACACAGTGCATGTACGGCAATTAGTGATGCCACGCATAAAACTTTCAGTGCGATAGGTTTATGCATCCCAGCACTTGCGGCTAGGTAGACAAGGGGCTGGACAACATTGGTCAACGATGGTGGAGTGCGGTACGAGGCATCGGCTGGCGCGTGCCATGTCAGAGCCTTGTACGCATGGCTCAAGTCGTACAGCACACAAAGGCCGACAAGCACTGCCCGCGCGACAGGAACCCCATAGGCAAGGGCCAAGAGGCCAAAGATAATGGCAAGGCTTATGATTGGCTGCATGCGTTGTGTTTACCGCTCGCCCAGGGTTTCCCACACTTCCACTTTGCTTTGCACACGGTGGATGACGCTGTCTGTGAACTCCATTGTTGTGGAGCCGCCGCCCAAATCACTGGTGCGGATGCCGTCGTGGATGGCTTCAAACGACGCTTCGTAGATGGCGCGCGACGCCCGCGAGGCTTCCGGGGTATGCAGGAACGACAGCAGCGACGCCCCCGCGAGGATCATGGCAAGCGGGTTTGCGATGTTTTTGCCCTGCAACGATGGGGCCGTGCCGTGCGGCGCTTCGGTCATCACAACGCGGGGCTTGAAGTCTTCGTCAAACGACAACAGGATGCTTTCCGACCGATGGAGCCGTAGAACGCCAATACCAGGTCGCTCAAACAGTCGCCGTCGCGGTTCAAGGCGGGAATGACCAGCGGCTCCGAGGCGCGCGCGAGCAGCAGGGCATAGGTGGCATCAATCAATTGCGGCTCGTAGCGGACGTCGGGGTTGCGCTGGCTGGCGGCATCCATTTCTTCCTTAAACATGCCCTCGTAGATGGGGGACACGGTGTATTTGGGGCCTCCGAACACTTTTGCGCCCATTTTACGCGCTTGCTGGAACGCGTACTCGGACACCATGCGGCAGGTCGCCCGGTCGATGGTCTCGGTGCGGTGGGCGACTTCGCCGTAGCCGTCGCCCTCGCGCCATTCTTTCGCGCCGTAGGCATCGCCGACCGCCATGCGCACCACCGACATCGGCGCGGACACGCCCCCCACCGGCAGGACGCCCGGCAGACGCCGCCCGGTGCGGACAATGACGGTGCCGTCAATCTCGCGCCGCAAAATAGCGTTGGGCGAGCCGACATCGCCTTTGGTTTCCGGCGTGACCGTGGCCGCTTTCAGCCCCAAGCCGTGCTGCTTCATGGCCTGTGCCGCCTCATGCACCGACTGGTTGTTGGTCGCGCGCCGGTGCTCCAATGACAGGTCATAGTGCTGAAAGTCCAGGTCTACCCGCGTGACCGAGGGCTGAAGGACGCGCAGTCCTTCCAGCAGCAGCTCCTGCCCGGTCTGGTCTCCGTCCATGACGACAATTGTGTGTTTTGCCATAAGTCCTGTTCCTTCGGGGGCGATGCGTAAAAGCGTGGGATTTCCTGCCGCCATTATAGCACATGCGCGGGCGTCGCGAGGGCGCGGCGTGGGGATTGAAAGCGCGTGCTAAGCCTGTACCAACGACGGAACGATTTGCTCCGTCGTTGGCGTGGGCTGGGAAAGAGTTGGCAGCGCCGTTGGCAAAGGCTTAAGCGTCCCGATGTCACACGCTCGCCAGCAGGCGGCGGGCGCTGGCAACCGAGCGGGGCACGCCGGTCAAGGGGTCTTCTTGGGCTTCATATTCCAGGTTCACCCAGCCGTCAAAGCCGCCGCTCTTGAGATTGGCGAGGCAGGCGGGCAGGTCCACTTCGCCTTCATCCAGGGCGGTTCCGGCGTACTTGGAGCCGTTGGCGGCGACAAAGGCGTCAAGGTGGTAGTTGGGAGGGACGGCGACAAAGTCTTTCAAGTGGCACATCGCGGCGCGCGGAGCCAGGCGCGCGCAGGCGTTTTCGGGCACGTCGCGCGCTAAAAGAAAGTTGCCCGTGTCGGGGTTGGCGCGCAGGGCCGGACTGTTGACGGCGTCTAAGATGAGAGACACTTGGCCGCTCAGTCCCGCCAGCAGGCCGTGGTTTTCCAAAGCCAGGGTGACGCCGCGCCCGTGCGCATAGTCGGCGGCTTCGGACAGGCCCAGGGTAATCCAGCGGAAGGCGTCGTCGGGGGCGATGCCATCGGGGGCGTTTCCCGCGAACACGCGCACGATAGTGGCACCCAACACTAGGGCGGCGTCCACGCCCTGAGTGATGGTCAAAAGCTCCTCGGCGCGGGCGGCAGGGTCAGGCAGGGCAAAGTTGTTGGAAACGCTGTAAACGCACACAGGCAGGCCGGTTTCGCGCAGGGCGGACTGCACGGCGGGCAGTTCAGCGTCCCAGTCGCGCCAGTAAAAGTCCAGCAGCTCCACGCCGTCGACGCCCCACTGCGCGGCCAGCCGGACAAAGGCTGGGGTGTCCAGTGTCCCCTGTTTCCACAAAGCGTTGCAGCTCCACATGCTCAGGCCAAGTTTCATGCGCGTTCCTTTCGTGCGTATCCTACGCCGCCCGCAAGGAGCAGGGCGGTCGTCAGCAGTGAAATATAAAGCCCCAGCCGCACCGAAACCGGCTGGTACGAGAACACAACGCCCCGCGCATGGGGCGGGACAACAACGGCCCGAAACACGCCGTTCGCGCGCAGGAGGGGCGCAGGATGGTTGTCTACAAACGCGTGCCAGCCGGGGAAATGCGTGTCGGCCAGCACCAGCAGGCCGCCGTTTTGGAGAGGCGCTGCGGGCAGGGCGACAGCCACGCAGTCCGGGTCATCGCGCGTCAATGTGGCAGGCGTGGGCGGGCCGGGCGCGGCGTTGGACGCAGGCGCATGGCCCTCCACGGCGGGGTTAGACAGCAGAGCAGGAGAAAGGGCAAAGGGGGCATTGGTCGGAACAACCTGCCACGTGGGGTAAACGCGCGCGCGCGGCTGCCAGAGCGTGTTGGTTTGCACAAAGCCATGATGCACAGTGTCAGCGTCGGCCCATGTCAGCAGGGGCGCGAGGCCGGGGACAGCGCGCGGAGGCTGCGGGCGATACGCGACAACGGCGCGCACACTCATCCACCCCAGCAGTGGGGCAATAGAAGCCAAGGATTGGGAAGAAGGATTGCCGCTGCTCGCCGCGCGCAGGCTGCCCACGGCCACGCTGCTCAGGCGCGCGCTGCGGGCCAGGACGAGGGGTTCATAGCCCTCCGCCTCGGCGATGCCGGCCAGGGCAGGCAGGTTCGGCATCATGGTCTGAGCGAGGCGCGGGATGTAGCCGGGCAGGTGGGCCTGGTAATCTGTCCACGACTGGAACTGTTCCAGGGCGGTGTCATTGTCAATCGCCAGCACGCGCCCGGCCTGCGCTGCGAGAACCGGGTCGGCGCGCAGTGCCCGCACCACCACCGACCCCTGGGCGGGGTCTTCCAGAGTTTGCACAGGCAGGGTCGGATACAGGCCGCGGTCATAGGGAGCCATGTCCAAGACCAGCGCGAGAAGGCAGGCCGCGCCCGCCCAGTGCGCCAGGCGCGGAGAGGGCAAACGCGGCGATTGCAGCACAGCCTGCAAGCCCAATGCGCCCAAGACCGGCAGGGCAATCGCTGTCCCCAAAAGAAAGCGGGCCGGGTCATGGAACAGCTTCATGCCCGGCACGAGGGCATAAACAACAGGAAACAAGCCGCCGCTCATGCCTGTTGCCAGCCACGCGCTCCCGGCAAACACGGCAAGCCAAAAGCAAGTTTCGCGCCGCGCGCCCGGCACGCGCAGGCAGTAAACCAGGGCGGCAATCGCCAAAACCACGGTGACTGTGCCCGCATAGCAGGCAGTTTCCCAGGCCGCCCCCGCCCCGCCATAATTGCCCCGCAAAGGACTGCCGTACCGATAAGGCAGGACAAAGTTGGTTAGCTCCACCCAGGGCAGGTGCAGGCGGTTGACGCGCGCCAGGGACAAGGCCTGCCTGACCGCGAGGCGGCGGGCGTCCACCACCGGCAGCCACTGCCCGCACGACAGCCCAAGGCCGACGCACAGCGCGGCAATCCCCCACCCTGCGCTTTGCAGCCAGGCGTGTTTGTCGTGGCCCCACAGCCGAAAGACAACCAGTATCAATGCGAGATAAAGCGTGTACAAAGTCATCTGCGCGTGGGCCGCAAGCAATTGAAGCCCTAGGGCCAATCCCAGGCCCAGCGCGGCACGGGCATTGCGCTTTCGTATCAGCCGCTCGGTCAGCAGCAAGATCAAGGGCGTCCAGGCGACAGCTTGCAGCATATTGGGGTACTGCGCCTTGGTGACAACAAACCCATCCAGCATAAACGCCGCCGCGCCGAGCAGGGACGGCCAGGGGCCTAAGCGGAGCATCCCCCGGCGCAGAAACAGCCAAAAGAACGCGCCGCCGAGGGCAAGATGCAGCACGCACGAGACGGTGAGAAAGCGCGACGCAGGCAGCCAGGGCACCAAGAAAGTGGCGGGATACAGCGGCCAGGTCTGCGGGTTGCCTAGAAACGGCGTCCCGCAGTAGACCAGTGGGTTCCACAGCGGCAGGGTGCCATGCGCAAGCTGCACACGCTCAAAGTGCAGCAAGGGCTGGAAGTACACGCCCATATCGCCCCAATACAGCGCGCGGCCTGCAAACAGCCAGGGCCAAAACACGGCGAGGCTAATCAGCAGCAGCGCGGTGCAGGCGGCCCAGGCTTCCCGTTTCGGCAAAGGCGCGGCGGAAGGCATCAGGCGTTGTCCGTGGCAGGCGCGGGGGGCGATTGCAGGGCACGGGCGGCCAGCAGCAGCCCGCTGATTGACTTGGCATCGCGTATCTCGCCCGTGCCGATCTTGCCGATAGCTTCTGTCAAGGGCAGGGTGACGATGTCCAGAAACTCGTCAGCATCCGGCGTGCCCTGCATGGGCGTCAGCTCTTGGGCCAGGTACAGGTGGATGAGTTCGGTGGAGTAGCCCGGCGCCATAAACATCTCGCACAGTTTGACCATATGCCCCGACGCAAAGTTGACTTCTTCCCCAAGCTCGCGGTGGGCGCAGGCCTCAGGGTCTTCGCCTTCTTCCCGCGTGCCGGCGGGGATTTCTAATAGAGCGGACTGGGTGGGCGTGCGCCACTGGCGCACCAGCACAACTTCGCCACTAGGGGTGATAGGCACAAGGGCAACAGCGCCCCGGTGCTCCACAATCTCGCGCTCGCTGGTTTTGCCCTGCGGCAGGACAACGGTGTCCACGCGCAGGCTGATGACTTTGCCTTCGTAGATGCGGCGGGCGCTGGTGACATGCTCTTCGGTGGGGGCGTTGCTCATGGGCGTGGCGTTCCTTGCTAAGCCGGGCGACGGTTGGATTGGGAACTTATTATACCTAAGTTATACCAAAGCAGGCCGCGCTTGGGGCAGGCTTTTCCAAGCAGCCCGCTATGCGGCCAGCCCGGCGGCAGCGGCGGCGTGGAAGAACAGCGGGTCTTGTGCTGGGGTGCGCCCCATCGTGGTGACTGTGATATTGCGCTCCGTTAACAAGTCCAGGGCGGCTTGTGTGCCCTCAACTTCGCGGATGTCGTGGCCCGGCGGCAAGGTTGTTGTGTCTGCGCCTGCGGGGACAGGGACAAGGCACCGGGCATAGGCGAGGTCTAGGCTGGTGCGCGTGTGGTGGCTGACCCCCTGGTGACGCGGGCGCGCGTCCGCGTCTGACATGCGCACAATCGCGATGGCGATGCCGCCCAAGGCTTTGACAATATCTAGGTTCTGGGCCTGCTCGATGCCGCTGAACCCGTACTTTGTGCCCGTCCCGGCATTGCCCGGCCCCTGACAGACAATGGCGGCGTCGCACTGCGCAATGTGCTTTGCGGCGAGCAGGGCCGAGTGCAATGTCACGGTTTCGTAGTCGCCGCCGCTGGCCTGCCCGCACGTCAAGACCGCGTGCAGCAGATTAGCGTCTTGGAGTGCGCCCACAAGGCGGCTGAAGCCTGCCATCAGTGCCGCGCCGTCGGTCATGATATACGCGACCCGCCCTTTGCCGCGCAGGTGCAGGCCAGCGGCGGCGGGGGCGATTTGCGAGTGCAGCTGCCCCACCAGCACGGGCATGTTGTCCAGGGTATGCTCCCACACGTCGGCGTATTGTTCTTGTTCTTCCAATGTCAGGACAGCATGCTGGCAGGGCAGGTAGCGGGCTTTGATAATATGCCCCTTGCTGCGAAGGCTTGTCCCACGGTCGCCCTGCTTTGGACGCGTGAGATTGGCGCTGACAAATCCAACGCCACCCGTGCCGAGATGCAAGACTTGCGCGGTGATATTCACCTGCACCTGGTCGTTTATCTCAATAGGGCCAGTAAGCACGGCATAGTTAAGCGCCGGCACGACCGCGTCGTCGTCGGTGGGGTCTAGATTTACCAGTACGCGCTGCGCGTCGCCTCCCCACTCGTCACGTTGCACAACCATGCCGACAGTCTGCACAAGCACGATTATTTACTCCTGCGCGGCTGTTTGGACAATGCTGACCACAAGCTGCGCGCTCTTGACCATGTCGCTGATTGTACAGTATTCGTCGTGCCGGTGGATATTGACCATGCCGCACCCCAGCACAGTGGTGGGCACGCCGAATGCGTTGAAGATATTGGCATCCGCGCCGCCCCCAGTCACCCGCAGGATTGGCTCCAGCCCGATGCGCTCTGCCCCCGCCATGCCGATGCGCAGAACGTCGCTGTCCATGCCCAGCTCGTAGCCGACATAGGGCGTGTGCGGCTCAATTTCCACCGTGGCTCCCGCCGCCTGCGCTTCCTCTTGGAGAATGCCCAGCATATGCTCGCGCTGCGTGTCCAGCTTGGATTGTTTGCGCGAGCGCGCCTCGCATTTGAGGTAGCACTCGCTGGGGATGATATTGGTGGCCGTGCCGCTTTCCATGATGCCGACATTGGCGGTTGTTTCAAAGTCAATGCGCCCCAGCTTCATGCGGGCGATGGCTTTTGCGGCCACCACCAAGGCAGACACGCCGTCCTCGGGCTGCGCGCCTGCGTGGGCCGCGCGCCCGTGAATGCGCACGTCGTAGATGTCCTGGGTGGGCGCGGAATACACCAGCGACCCGACCGGCGGGCCAGCGTCCAGCACGTAGCCGTAGCGCGCGCGAATGTCGGCAGGGTTCATGTGCGCGGCCCCCACCAGCCCGATTTCCTCGCAGATGGTGAGCAGCAATTGAATGTCGCCGTGCGGGATATTCTGCTCGGCAATCACGCACATGGCTTCTAAAATGGGGGCCATGCCGCATTTATCATCCGCCCCGACAATGGTCTTGCCATCGCTTTTGATGATGTCGCCGTCGATAATGGGTTCCAGGCCCGGCGTCGGCTCCACGGTGTCAAAGTGGGCGGAAAAGAACACGGCGGGGGCATGGGGCACGCTGCCCTTCTTCCACGCGATCAAGTTGCCGACATTTCCGCCGACACGCTCGCCCGCGTCGTCAAAGCGGCACTCAAAGCCGATTTCCTCTAAGATTTGCTGTCCGATGAGGCTGGCGGCGCGCTCCTGCCGGGGCGGCGTGTTCTGCCGGGCAAGCTGGAGAAATGTCTGCACCAGCCGTTCGGTATTGACGGCAGCGGGCGGCGTGGCTGTGATGGCATCGGGCATGGGGCAAGTTCCTTTTCTGGGGAGGGATTTCGACGCGCGCAGCGGGGTTTCCTGCCCGTTGTTTGGCACGCAACACAGGCGCGGGCCATGCGCGATGCCAGGGCACAGCCTGGGCGTGTTCTGGGCGTTTGAAGCGCGTTGCGACGAGGGAAGAAAGCGTTCCGTCGTTGGGACAGGCTGACAACGGGCGGGGAACGAGTGAACAAGGAGGGGGGTATCCCAATACGCGGAAGGGATTTGCGCCTGCCATGCCGAAAAGTCCGCAACCTATGACAAGTCTGTTCCCCTCTTCTTTGCCCACGCACGGCACGTTTTCCGGGCATGAAACGTTTGTGTTTCGCTATGGCTGGCTCAAAAAGGGCCTGGACGGCTGGGCGCAGCGGCCCGATATTTTCTCCACGGAAGAAGCAATGGCCCTGCTTGGCGTGGGCAAAAACATGGTGCGCTCCATCCGGCACTGGTGTTTGGCGGCGGGCCTGCTGGGCGAATCAGAGGAACGGCGCGGGGCGGTTGCGCCGACGAGTTTCGGGCAGTATCTGCTGGGCGAGGCCGACCCGTATCTAGAGCAAGACGGGACGCTGTGGCTGCTGCACTGGAAGGTGGCAACCAATGCCAGCCGGGCGACAACGTGGTATTGGGCGTTCAATGTGAACCGGGACTCGGAGTGGACGCGGGAAACGCTGCAAGCGAATATGACGCAGTGGGCGCAGGCGCAGGGGTGGTCACGACTAGCGGCGTCGTCGCTCAAGGCGGACGTGTCGTGTTTCGTGCGGACGTATGTGCCGGGTCGTCGCGGGCCGGCGTCTACGCCCGAAGAAACGCTGGACTGCCCCCTAGCGACATTGGGGCTGATTGCGGAAGTGGACGGCGGCGGAGTTGCGGCATGACAGCATAGATGACCTGCTGTGCCTTCCAGCATAGACAACAGCATAAATCGTTGTTGGGATTTAGTCACCAGTTCGCAACAGTCACAAGCGGGTATACTGCTTTCCACATATGGACGCGCCTACACTCCAAAAGTATCTAAACTGCTTTTCCAGCCTGCGGGTTAAGTACGACACCATCAAAGGCTCGGCTCCACACAAACCTATTCTCCTGCTGGGCCTGATTGATGAAGTAGAGCGCGGACATATCACAAACAACTATGTCTCGCTGTCGGATGACCCAACTGACAACCAAGTCAGCCTGTTAGATAATTTGGTTGCGGCAGTTTACGCCCAATGGCAGGTATTGCCCACGGGCGGCTGGGAACTTCTGGATGGCCCGCAACCAACCCCGATATACAATCCCTTCTACTACCTTGCCAATGACACCTGCCCGCAAGATGGTAAGTTCTGGTTTCTGTTCAAGGCTGGCGTGTCCGTGCCTGCTACTGATGCCAACAGACCCCGTTCGCTAAATGACCTCAAAAGGAAGGTAGATTACGCACAGTTCGCACCCGACCTATGGCTTTTGCTTCAAGACGCAGTCGCGCGGAACGCTCTGCGCGTTCACTTGCTGGAAACCTACTTTGGCAAGGCGATAGCCGACGCCCCATCGGTTCAGCCTGCCGCCGTGCTTGCCGCCCAACTGGATAAACTGATTGCCGAGGCCGAAAGCAAGCCGAAGCCGAAGCCAGATAAAACCAAAGAGGAAAGCGGAATGTACCACGTCCGCCACGCCCGCTTTCCCGACCTCGTGCGTAATGTCTATGAGGATGCCTGCGCCGTATGCCAACTTCAAGTTCGCGTAGGGTCGCGCACGGTTATAGAAGCCGCCCACATTGAGCCGTTTGCCCTCTCTCACAGTGACCATCCCTCTAATGGCCTCGCTCTATGCCGGAACCATCACTGGATATTTGACGGCGGCGGCTTCTCTGTCACTGACGACTACACGTTCCTTGTCTCCCCACAACTGACAGGCACGGCAAACTTTGTCATACCGGGCGCACCTCTGCGCCTACCCATGTTCCCCAACTGCTATCCCGACCCTGCCATTCTTGCCTGGCATCGCCGCAAGCACAACTTCCCCAAATAACCTCTCCCATCTGCGCCGTACTATCTCAATATAAGCGTGGGCTAGGTGGCATCATGCCTTAATGGAAATCACTATGAGCAACAAAACACTGCTTCCTGCCATAAAATGCAGCGTAGGCAACTGGAATTACTACATCTGTACCATGAGATATGCCGAAGTTGCCCAGCAGGTGCAGTTCGCCTATGCATTGGGTGGCAACGCGGAGATTAGCTTGCTTGCACAACGCGGCATAACCGACCGCACCAAGGGCATTACGGATTATCTGCTTGCTTCGCCCCACCATTTTCTAGGTGGACTGGTTGTTGCTGCCTGGGGTGGTGAACCGAACTACACGCCGCTGACAATGGATGACCCGGACGGAATGCTGTCTGGGTTGGATCAAGGCTTCGGCGTGCTGACGTTTGACGGTACGCAGCAATACTTCGTGCTGGACGGACAGCACCGCCTGCGCGCCATCAAAGATGCCTTGAAAAAGAAAGCGGAACTTGGCAAAGATGATGTCTGCGTCCTGATGGTCACGCACTACGACACCAAAGACGGACGCACCCGCACGCGCCGCTTGTTTTCCAACATCAATCGCAATGCTAAGCAGACCGGCCTTGCGGAAAACATTGCTTTAGATGAAGATGACGGCTTTGCCATCCTCACGCGCCGCTTCTTAGAAGACCATGACTTCTTGAAGGAAGAGGGGCGTGTTCGGGTTATCATGGGCACAGACGACAGCGGCGGCATCAAGCTTGCGGCTGGCAGCGTTTCCAAAGGGGACGCACGAGCGTGGACGACCTTCACTGTGCTTTATGACCTCCTGCCTGCTCTGGCGTATGGCCTGCCATCGGTATTGAAAGATAAAACCACGCGTCCGAGCGACGATGTATTGGAACAGGCATACGTCACAATCAGCAGCCGCCTTGAGGACCTGCTTACTCATTGCGGAGACATTCGCAGGAAGCTGGAAGCAGCACTATTGGCTAAAGAAGTGCGCGCCCCCAAAGACAACGAAGGCAACGGGCACCCGTTCATGCGGCCCGTCGTGCAAAAAGCGGTCGCCCGTGTCGCATCTGACATCATGGAACAGGGCGTGCTGACCTGGCCCGAAATAATGGATCGTTTGTCGGGGCTGACATGGAGAATGAGCGCCGCCCCGTGGACAGCCGTATTCAGCGTGGACGGCGGCAAGATGCTAACGGGAAAAGACAACACCCTTCTTCTCGCTGCCCTGCTGCGCGCTCATCTTGCGCCCCAATCGTTACAGGAAATCAAACGCGCCCGCAAGCTTTACAAAGACGTGCGTGGACAGGATTACCCCATCAGCGAGGCAGACATAGCAGTCCGCTTAGTCAAAGCTGATGCGGCAAATAGTGCCGCCTGAAGACGACATCCAACCTGAACGGAGAACCGCGCTTTGGAAGACATCACAGACACATTTGACATCGTGCCCACGCACCTTGCTGTGCAGGCTATGCGCGACAACGGCTACAAAAACGCCGCCTATGCCATTGCCGAGCTGATGGACAACGCCGTGCAGGCCGGGGCAAGCGTGGTGGAACTGCTGTGCGCCGAGCGAACGGGCCAAATTAATCAGCGCAGCCGGACGCGCGTGGAGCAGATTGCCGTGCTGGACAACGGCTGCGGCATGGACGCGGACACCCTGCGGCTCGCCATGCAGTTCGGCAACGGCACGCGCCTGGAAAGCGGCAAGCTGGGCGGCATCGGGCGCTTCGGCATGGGCCTGCCTGCGTCAAGCATCTCGCAATGTACGCGCGTGGATGTGTGGACGTGGCAGAACGGCGCGGGCAGCGCGCTGCACACCTACTTAGACCTGGACGAAATTAAAGCGCGGCGTCAAAGCAGCGTCCCCCGGCCCACGGCGCAGGCGGTGCCCGCGCTGTGGCAGGCGGCGGGCGGCGGGTGGGAACCGACGGGCACACTGGTTGTGTGGTCGAACCTGGACAAGTGCATCTGGCGCACGTCAAGTGCGATTATTGACAACTCCGAGTTTGTGGTGGGGCGCATGTACCGCAAGTGGCTGGGCGAGGGGCGGGTGCAGATTCGCTTCACGGCATTTGATCTGGATCAGCCTAGCCTGCTGGAAGGCATGGACGCGCTGCCCAACGACCCCGGTTATTTGATGGCGCGCACGTCGTGCCCCGCGCCCTACGACAAGACGCCGCTGTTTGACCCGCTCAAAGACGATGAAGGGCAGGCAAGCGACACCCTGGTTTTTCAAGTAGAGTTCCGGGGCGACACCCACCCCGTGCAGGTGCGGTTCTCGCTTGCTAAACCCGAAGCCCGCAATGCGCCCAACGCCGGAGCCTTGCCGTATGGCAAACACGCGCGGGGCAATGTCGGCATTTCCGTGGTGCGGGCCGGGCGGGAACTGGAACTGGATCAGGGAATTGTCTCGCAGTACGACCCGCGCGAGCGCTGGTGGGGCGTGGAAGTGGAGTTCTCGCCTGCCCTTGATGATTTGTTTGGCGTCACCAACAACAAGCAAAGCGCGCGCAACTTCGCTGACTTTATCAAACTGGACTTTGCAGACCTGCTCAAGGGCACGACCTTCAGCGCTTTGCAGGAAGACTACGCCGACGACCCGCGCGGGCCATTGCTGACAATCGCCAACACCATCCGCAACGCTGTGTTTCGGATGCGGGGTCAGATCAAAGACCAGACGGCAGGCGCGCGCACTCTGGCGGCGGAAGCGAAAAATGAAGCCTTTGCGCCGGAACAGGAAGCCACCGCCCGGACAAAGCAGCGTCAGGAAGCAGGCCATGCGGGCCTCAGCGACCGCGACGAAGCCTTGCCGCAGGACACGCGGCGCGAGAACACCGAGCAGACCCTGCGCGACATCGGCCTGCCCCTGGAAATGGCGCACTCGCTTGCCGCAAACATCGTGTCCGACAACCTGAAGTACCGGTTCGTATCGGCAGATTTGGGCAGCGCAGCCTTTTTCCAGGTCAAGACCAAGGGCACGGGTTCCATTATCCTCGCGCTGAACACGCAGCACCCGGTCTACGAGAGCCTGATTGAGGTGCTGGAAGAAAGCACGATTGGCGTCAGCCCCGACGATCTGCGGCAGCGTCTGGGCGGCGCGCGGGACGGCCTGAAGACTTTGCTGATCGCCTGGGCACGCTACGAAGACGAGCTGCCGGAAGGCCCGCGCCGCCAAGCCGCCCAAAACGCGCGCGACGATTGGGGCCGTGTCGCCCGCGACTTCTTGACACAGGAAGATTAAAGCAAACTTGACCAGTGGTACTAAGAGGGCAAAGCCAAAGCCTATCAAATTGAGCAAGTGCGCCTCGCTTTGCAGCAGTACCAAGGAGAAGACAAAGATGGATGGCTACGGGTTCAAAGTATCGTATAGCCCAGACGACGCCTGTTATGTCGCACAGATC
>JAABUJ010003654.1_pt1 | contig 17050 bp, 9 predicted proteins | sample 5559131 | NCBI WGS metagenome assembly JAABUJ01 (sample SAMN10711875, study PRJNA513366) | rock metagenome | isolation source: Antarctica rocks | place: Antarctica: Victoria Land, Mt New Zealand nord | collected 2016-01-07 | reverse complement strand
GTCTGGGCGATCCCGGCGACGATCTGCCGGATCGCTGCCTCGACCAGGTCCCGCACCGCCGGCTTGAAGGTGCGGAAGGTGCCGCGAAGGGTCGCCCGCTGCGGGATTTGGTTCGGCGCCGAACCGCCATCGATCATGGTGATCGACACCACCGCCGTTTCCAGCGGATCGACCTGGCGTGACACCACCGACTGCAGCGCGACCGTCAAATGCGCCGCGGCCAGCATCGGATCGCGCGTCAAATGCGGCATGGCGGCGTGGCCGGCGTGGCCTTCCAACACGATCTCCAGCCGCGCCGCGGACGACATCACCGGGCCGTCGTGCACGACGACGGTGCCGGCCGCGATGCCGGGCCAATTGTGGAAGCCAAACACGCGCTCCATCGGAAAGCGGTCGAACAGCCCGTCGGCGACCATGGCCCGCGCGCCGCCCTGGCCTTCTTCGGCCGGCTGGAAAACCAGCTGCACGACGCCGTGCCAATCCGGGTCCTGGGCAAGCAGGGCTGCCGCGCCCAGCAAGGACGTCATGTGCCCATCATGCCCGCAGGCGTGCATCACCCCTGGCGTGATCGACGAATAGGGCAAAGCGGTCGCTTCGAGGATCGGCAGCGCGTCCATGTCGGCGCGCAAGCCGACGCTGCGGTTGGACCCGCCCTGCGTCAGCGTCCCGACGACGCCGGTCCCGCCGACGCCGACCTGATGCGGCACGCCCAACTCCGTCAAGCGCGCTGCGACGAAGGCGGCGGTCTGGTGCTCGCCGCGCGACAACTCCGGGTGCGCGTGCAGGTGACGCCGCCACCGGGTCATCCTGTCTGCCAGTTCCTGATCCATTCGACCCCGCATGCAAGCGGCATCCTACCATGCCAAGCGTACCGCTCGTCCAGCGTCAGGCGCCGCGCAACGCGGCCAACTCGGCCGGTTCGGGGTTACGCGTTTGGATCGGCATGTGCACCGCGTACCGGGTGCCCTGCAGCTGCTCCACGGCCAGGGTTGCGCCGAGCTGGCGTGAGAACCCGCGGATCAGCCGCAAGCCGATCCCGTCGCGAATTCCCGTCTCAGTCATGGCGCGCCCTTCCGGAAAGCCCACCCCATCGTCCTCGATGACCAGGTCGAGCGCATCGGCGGTCTCCGTCAGCGTCACCGCGATATGGCCGGACCGCTTGGCGGGGAACGCATACTTCACGGCATTCGTCACCGCCTCCGTCACGATCAGCGCCAACGGCACCGCTTGGTCGCTGGCCATGCGCAGCTCGGGGGCGGAGATTGAGAGGCTGATCCGTTCACCTTCCGCCTCCCCCATCGCTTGGAACAATTGTCCGCACAGCTCCAACAGGAAGCTTCGCATGTTGATCGTGTGCACCTCGCCCTGGGTGTAGAGGTGGCGATGCAAGGTGGCCAGGGCGCGGATGCGGTCGCGAGCGGATTGAAATTCCGCGCGGGCGTCGGGCGAACGGATGCGGCTGGCCTGCAGGTTGAGCAGGCTGGCCACGATCTGCAGGTTGTTCTTCACCCGGTGATGGATCTCCTGCATCAGCAGTTCCTGCCGCGCCTGCGCCTCCTTCAAGCGGGCCTCACGCTCCCGCAAGGCGCCGGTCGCGTCGGCGAACGACCGGGCGAGGTCGCCGAGTTCGGCCGGCGCGCCGCGCAGGTCGCCGGGATCGAAGACGTTGGTCGCCTGCCAGCGCAAGACCGCAGCCCCGAGCCGCCGGAGCGGACGGCCGAACGCCAGGTCCGCCCCGAGCACGATCGCCGTGAGGCCGCCGAGGAGCAGCAGCGTCAACTCGGCGATCCGGGTGGCCAGGACCCGGCGCGCAGCCAATTCTTCGTTGGTTGCCTGGTAGGCTACGATCAACTGCGTGCCGTTATCCACCCGGCTCGATGCGTAGGCGTAAGCGGTTCCCAGGGCCGACGGCGCGCTGAAGGCGGCACCGTCGTCGGTGAGCAGGCGCGCCATGACATCCGGAGTTGCCGCTGCGGCGGCCGTCCCGCCTTTGCTGACGATCACCTTGCCGGCGCTGTCGAGCAGCCAGGCCGCGCTGTCGTCGCCGGGTCGCTGGGACATGATGTAGCTGCCGAGCCAGTCCGGGCGAACCGTCTCCACGATCTCGCCTGCGAAATTGCCGTTGCGGCTGAACGGCATCGCAGCGAGAATAATTGGCCGCTTCGATATTTGCCCTTCCCGGACAGCGCTGAGCGCCGCACGACCGGTCGTGCGGGCGCGGGAGAACCATTCCGCGTCCGCGAACGAGGTTCCTCGCGGGACAGAGGCGTCCAGTGCCAAGCCGCTGCAAAGCAGTTTGCCATCCCGGTCGAGGATTGCAAAATTGACGGCTTTATCCGAGTTCCTTGAGAGAATCCCCGCTAATGCCCGATCGCAAGCCGGTACGTCGTGGGCCAGATCGGCTGCCGCCGCCTCGGCAAGCGCGAGCGCGTCCACGATAAGCGAAGACGCCGCGTCCTGGCGTGCCACCAGGTTGCCCTGTAGGAAACGCACGCGTTCGATCGCGCGCTGCCCGGCCTCGCGGAAATTCTGCCACGCGATGACCCCGGCCATCACCGCAATCGGGATCGCCGCGACAATCGTCAATGAGATCAGCCGGCCCCGTACCGAACTCAGGCGCGCGCCAAGTTGCCAAAACCTACCCATCGGCGCGGAAACACATCCGCCTCACTTCTTTCGGTCGTCTTCGATCAAACGCAGCAATTCGTCCGGAATCGGCTCCTGCGCCACGTCGTCGAACATCTGATGCAGGCTGCAGTTGAGCCAAAGGTCGAAGGCCGCTTCGGGCTTCGAAGGCCTTGCCGCATGGTTTGGAGGCTTTTTCGGCAGCGGAGGACGCATGCTGGTATGCTTCATGACAGCCGGCCCCAAACCTGGAACGGGCCAGACGAGAGTCCGGCCCGTGTTTATGGCGTGGCGTGAAGCCGTTCAGGCGAGTCGGCGCGCTTCGTCCGACGCGTCGTCGGCCAAGGATTGATGCTTGAGAAGCATCTCACGCGCTTTGGTGCTGACGCGCCCGCTGTCCTTGACATCGCCCAGCAGCCAGGCCTCGAGTTGCCGGCGGGCGCGGAATACTCGGCTTTTCGCCGTTCCCACCGCGCAACCGGTCGCCTCGGCCAAAGCCTCGTAGCTCATGCCATGAACGACCACCATGACGAGAGCTTCGCGCTGGTCCGCGGGCAATTTGTTCATCGCGGCGCCAAGCTCCTTCAACGCCAAGCGGTCCTCGTGGGCGGCGTCGGTCGCGAACACCGACTGCGGCACGTCGTCGATGTCGGTCGTGTCCCGGCGCTTGCGGAGGTTGGAGATGAACCGGTTGCGGAGGATGCGATGCATCCAGGCGGCAAAGTTCGTCCCTGGGATGAAGCTGCCCGAAGCGGACAAGGCGTTGCAGACCGCATCCTGCACCAAATCCTCCGCCGCCGCGCGGTTGCGGGTCAGAGCGAGCGCCTGGACGCGAAGCTTCGGCAGAATAGCGATGACTTGAGTGTGGAAGATGGCATCGGTCATGGTCGTCGTCTCCCGTTTCTGGGCGATCAATGAACCAATCGGTAAAAGCGTTGCATCGGCGGCATCACACAAGCGTGAGTCGGTTGCTGGGGCAGCGCGTGTCATCAAAGGCCGACGATGGGATATGCAAACGCCATGTCAGGAATGGGCCGGACCAGCCTGCTGAACCGGGCCGTCGTCCATAATCCGCGCCAGCGCGGTGCGCGCCCGAGAGACGCGCGCCTTCATGGTGCCCACTGGAACCCCGCAAATCACCGCCGCTTCGTCGTAGCTCAGTTCCTGCGCGCCCACCAGCACCAGCGCTTCCCGCAGCAGCAGCGGCAGGTTCCAGAGCATCCGCTGCAGGTCGCCGATGTCGGCGAGGCCATCGCCGCTGGTGCTTTCCTCCGGCTGGAAATGCGTTTGCAGCAACTCGGATTCGCGCTTGCGCCGACGCCCCTGGGCGAAGAACTGGTTGCGCAGGATGGTGAACAGCCAGGCCTTGAGGTTGGTGCCGGGCTGGAACTGGGCCAGTGCGCCCAAGGCCTGGACGACGGTGTCCTGCACCAGGTCGTCGGCTGCGACACGCTCCCTCACCAGGAACCGTGCGAACCCGCGGAGATCCGGCAGCAGCGCCAGCATTTCCCGCCGGGTCGTGGCCTCGTTCCCGGTTTCAGCGCAATCTCGGGTCTGTACGGTCAATCCGAGGCCTCGCCGCAACGTTCACACGCCCCATATTTCGCAGCGATGGCCCATATGCAAGACAAGGTTCCGACATGACCGCGCTTCGCCGACAGGACCTGATTGCCGCCCTTCCCTATGCGCGACGCTACGCCCGGGCGTTGACCGGGAGCCAGGCGGTCGGCGACGCCCTGGTATCGGACGTGCTGCGCGCCATGCTCGCCGACGGGTTGGACGACCTGGACGCCCGCCATGCCCTGTATGCCAGGATGACCCGGCAGTATGCCAAGTCGGCCGAGCCCGGCGCTGACGACGGCCTCAGCTCGGCCCAGCGCCAGTTGCTGCTGCTGACTTCCCTGGAGGAAGTCGGCATCGACGACGCGGCGGGGATCGTCGGCCTGCCGCCCATGCAGGCCGTGCGGCTGCTGGCCGATGCGCGCGAACATCTCCGCACCGCCGCGGCGACGGATGTGCTGATCATCGAGGACGAGCCGATCATCGCGATGGACATCGAGGAGCTGGTGCAAAGCTGCGGCCATCGGGTAATCGGCGTCGCCGCGACCGAGGCGGACGCCGTGAGGATGGCCGAACTCAGCCGCCCCGGGTTGATCCTCGCCGACATCAACCTCGGCGCCGGAGGCGACGGCACAGCCGCCGTGGCCCGCATCATGAAACACCACTACGCCCCCGTGATCTTCGTGACCGCCTATCCCGAGCGGCTGCTCACCGGCGAAGCGCTGGAACCGGCTTTCGTCATCACCAAGCCGTTCGAGCCCATGGCCCTGGCGATCGCGACCTATCAGGCGGTGTCGAAGGAGGTCAACCTGGACGGAACCGGAGTTTCGTAGGAGGACGGGAACTCACATCCCGGCGCCGCGCTTGGTGAGAATTCCCGCCACGACCAGCCTGTAGGGCCGCAAGCACGATGAACGCGATCGACCCAAGCCGTGCGCCTAGCCGCACCGAGCACGGGCCTTCCCTCCGTCCCCGCATCCAGTACCTCGACCCGGCGGCAACCGCCGATCTCGCAGCGGCGCTTGCCCATGCAGCGGCACTCGGCTTTACCCAAATCGCCATCCCGCCTCCCTTCGCGGCTGGTCGCACCGGAGACCGTTTCCTGCCGGCAAGCTTGACGGAGGCCCAGGATAGGGCGAGCGTCGAGGCAGCGCTGCAGGATTTGTCCGGGCAGTGCGGGGCTGCTGGCCTGCAACTGATCGTCGACATCGGCCTGGACCGGCTGGCCGCCGAGTTCGCCGGCGAGGACATCCCGTTCACCCCCGCGGTTCAGGCGACGCCGCTCGACCCGCGACGTTCTGCGGCGCTTCCGGTGCGGGTAGCCCTCGATGGGACGCCGGAACAGGCGCGCGCGCTTGGGACTTGGTGGGCGCGCGCCATCGCGTCCTGGCGGGGATACGGCGTCGTTGGCGTGCGCCTGCTCGGGCTGGATCGCCTCCGGCATCCCGGCGAAACCGTCGCCGGCATCCGGGCAGCTGCGCCGGGCACGCTGCTGCTCGGCTGGACGCCTGGGATGAGCGCGGCGGCGACGGAGGGCCTGCAGGGCGCGGGGCTGGATTTCGTGGTTGCGTCCCTGCCCTGGTGGGATTGGCGCAGCGGCTGGCTGTGGACCGAGGTGGACCGCCTGCAGCCAATCGCCCCCGTGCTAGGCTGTCCGGAAGCGCCGTTCGGCCCACGGTTGGCGGCAGGGGTGCACGAGCCCGAACTGCTTCAGGCGATGTACCGGCGCACCGCTGCCCTTGCCGCCACGATCGGCGATGGTTGGCTGGTGCCGGCCGGGTTCGAGTATGGCGCGCGCCGCGCCATGGACCGTCGCGTCGCGGCGGCGCGGGCCGCCAACGCGCACATGGATTTCGCCGCCGAGATTGCCGCCCTCAACGCGACGGTCGCCGATCCTGGCTGGCCCGCGCCGGGTGGAACGCACGTGCCGTTGAGCGGGGGCGGCGCACCGGTGCTGGCGATGCTGCGGTCCGATGGCGACCCGCGGTACGCCGAAACCGGAGTGCTGTCCGTCATCAACATCGACCCGGTGCATGCCCGCAGCATCGACGCGGCCGATCTGCTGCCGGGCTGCGCGGCGCTCGGGCCGTCCTTGCCGCTGCAGCCCGGCGCGACCGTCACGCTGTCCCCGGGGGAGATGCGGGTGTTCACGGCAGTGGCGCGCCCGGCGCCGACGACCGCCGCCCCGCTCTCGGTCGAGGGCGCGCGTCAGGCGGGTGCCGCGCCACGGGTCGCCATCGAGCGCCCGGCGCCGTGCGTGGACGATGGGGCGTTGCCGGTCAAACGCATCCAGGGAGAGTGGCTGGCGGTCGAGGCGGATATCGTCTGCGACGGCCACGACAAGCTGGGCGCGGTGCTGCGCTGGCGGGGGCCGGGCGAGGCCGCCTGGCAGGAAAGCCGCATGCGCCCGCTGGGCAACGACCGCTGGACCGGCGCATTCCCACTGACGGCGTTGGGCGCCTACGAATACGACGTGCAGGCCTGGCGCGACGCGTTCGCGAGCTATCGCGACGAGTTGGCCAAGAAGTCGTCCGCCGGCGTGCCGATCGCCCTCGAGTTGCGCGAGGGCTCGGCCATGCTCACCCACGCCGCCGAGCGGGCTCAAGGCGCGCAGGGGGAGGCCCTGAGGGACGCGCTCCGGGAATTGGCCGAAGGCGACGAAGCCGCGCGGTGCCGAACCCTGCTGTCCGACCCGGTCGCCGCCGTGATGGCCGAGCTGGACGACCGGCCCAGGGCCGCGACCTTGGCGCGCCCGGTCCGCGTGGACGCCGAACGGCTCGGCGCGCGGTTCGCCGCCTGGTACGAGGTGTTCCCGCGGTCGCTGAGCGACGATCCCCAGCGCCACGGTACCTTCGCCGACGTGCAGCGGCATCTTCCGCGCATCCGCGACATGGGCTTCGACGTGCTGTACTTCCCGCCGATCCATCCGATCGGGACCAAGAACCGCAAGGGCCGCAACAACACGCTCACGCCGGCGCCCGACGATCCCGGCAGCCCGTACGCGATCGGCTCCGACGCCGGGGGCCACGACGCGCTGCACCCCGAGCTCGGCAGCTTCGAGGATTTCCAGGCGCTGCGCCGGGCGGCTGAGGAGCATGGGCTGGAACTGGCGATCGACTTCGCCATCCAGTGCTCACCCGACCACCCGTGGCTGCGCGAGCACCACGGTTGGTTCGCCTGGCGGCCCGACGGCACCATCAAGTACGCCGAGAACCCCCCGAAACGGTACGAGGACATCGTCAACGTCGATTTCTATGCGGCGGACGCGATCCCCGACCTGTGGATGGCGCTGGCGAACACGGTGATGTTCTGGGCCGAGCAGGGCGTGCGGCTGTTCCGGGTGGACAACCCGCACACCAAGCCGCTGCCGTTCTGGCAGTGGATGATCGGCGAGGTTCGCGCGCGCTATCCGGACGCCGTGTTCCTGGCGGAGGCGTTCACCCGGCCGAAGGTGATGTACCGCTTGGCGAAGGTGGGGTTCTCGCAGTCCTACACCTACTTCACTTGGCGCGAGACCAAGCGCGAGATGGAGGAATATCTCACCGAGTTGTCCCTGGAGGGGCCGCGCGATTTCTTCCGCCCGCATTTCTTCGTCAACACGCCCGACATCAACCCGGTGTTCCTGCAGAATTCCGGCCGCCCCGGTTTCCTGATCCGCGCGGCGCTGGCGGCGACCCTGTCCGGGCTGTGGGGCGTCTACAACGGCTTCGAGCTGTGCGAAGGGGCGCCGGTGCCGGGCCGCGAGGAGTACCTCGACAGCGAGAAATACCAGTTGCGCGCGTGGGACTGGGACCGGCCCGGCAACATCGTGCCGGAGATCACCCAGTTGAACCGCATCCGCCGGGTCAACCCGGCGCTGTGGACGCATCTGGACGTGGCGTTCCAGCCGGCCGGCAACGACGCTGTAACGGTGTTCGAGAAGGCCAACGCCGACCGCACCAACGTCATCATGGCCGCGATTTCATTCGACCCGCGGCAGCCGCAAGCCACCGAGTTCGAGTTCCCGTTCTGGCATTGGCAGCTTCCCGAGACCACGCCGTTCGATGTTGAAAATCTTATCACTGGCGAAACGGCGACTTGGCGGGGCAAGGTGCAGCGCGTCCGCTTGACGCCCGAGCAGCCTTACGCGATTTGGCGTATCCGCGCCGCCACCTGAGGATTTAAATGCCCGATCATAGTGCCCCGGCCGCCGAGGACCCAACATGGTTCAAGGACGCGATCATCTACCAATTGCACCTGAAGTCGTTTTTTGACGGCAACAACGACGGGGTCGGCGATTTCCACGGCTTGGTCGACAAGCTCGACTACATCGCCGAGCTAGGCGTCACCGCAATCTGGCTGCTGCCGTTCTATCCGTCGCCCCGGCGCGACGACGGCTACGACATCGCCGACTACCGCGGGGTCCACGCCGATTACGGCTCGCTGGCGAACGTGCGCGAGTTCATCCAGGCCGCGCACGACCGCGGGCTGCGAGTGATCTCCGAACTGGTCATCAACCACACGTCGGACCAGCATCCTTGGTTCCAGCGTGCCCGCGCGGTGCCGACGGGCAGCGCGGAACGCGACTTCTACGTCTGGTCCGATTCCGACGAAAAATACGCCGGCACGCGGATTATCTTCATCGATACCGAGAAGTCGAACTGGACGTGGGACGACACCGCGGGCGCGTACTACTGGCACCGGTTCTACTCGCACCAGCCCGACCTCAACTTCGACAACCCGGCCGTGCTGGAAGAAATCCTGTCCGTCATGCGGTTCTGGCTGGATCTCGGCATCGACGGGCTGCGGCTGGACGCCGTGCCGTACTTGGTCGAGCGCGAGGGCACCAACAACGAGAACCTCGCCGAGACCCACGCGATCCTCAAGAAGATCCGGGCTGAGCTCGATGTTCACGCACCGGGCCGGATGCTGCTAGCGGAGGCGAACCAATGGCCGGAGGACGCGCAGGTCTATTTCGGCGAGGGCGACGAGTGCCACATGTCGTTCCACTTCCCACTGATGCCGCGCATGTACATGGCGATCGCGCGCGAGGACCGGTTCCCGATCACCGACATCATGCGCCAGACTCCGGCCATCCCGCCAAACTGCCAATGGGCCGTATTCCTGCGCAACCACGACGAGCTGACCTTGGAGATGGTCACCTCCGGCGAGCGCGACTACCTGTGGGAGACCTACGCCGCCGACCGCCGGGCGCGGCTCAACCTCGGCATCCGCCGCCGCCTGGCCCCGCTGCTGGAGCGCGACCGCCGCCGGATCGAGCTGATGAACGCGCTGCTGCTGTCGATGCCGGGCACGCCGGTGATCTACTACGGCGACGAGATCGGCATGGGCGACAACATCTTCCTCGGCGATCGCGACGGGGTGCGCACGCCGATGCAGTGGTCGATCGACCGCAACGGCGGCTTCTCCCGCGCGGACCCGGCCAAGCTGGTGCTACCGCCGATCATGGACCCGATCTACGGCTTCCAGGCGGTCAACGTCGAGGCGCAGGCCAGCGACCAGCACTCGCTGCTGAACTGGACCCGGCGGATGCTGGCCGTGCGCCGCCGCCACCGCGCGTTCGGCCGCGGCACCCAGCGTTTCCTGTATCCCGGCAACCGCAAGGTGCTCGCCTACCTGCGCGAGCATACGCTGGAGGACGGGACGGAGGAGACCATCCTGTGCGTCTCCAACCTGTCGCGCAGCGCCCAGGCGGTGGAGCTGGACCTGGTGAGCTTCGCCGGGCGCGTGCCGGTCGACATCGTCGGCGGCTCCGTGTTCCCCGCGATCGGCCAGTTGACGTACCTGCTGACGCTGCCGCCGTTCGCCTTCTACTGGTTCCTGCTGGCGTCCGACGCGCAATTGCCCGGCTGGCATACCGTGCAGCCGGAAGCGCTGCCGGATTACGCGACGATCGTGGTCCGGCACTCGCTGGCCGAGATCATGACCGGCTCCGGACGCCAGATCATCGAGGGCGAGTCGCTGCCCGCCTACCTGCCTCTGCGCCGCTGGTTCGCCTCCAAGACCGACAAGCTCGACAGCGTGCGCGTCGTCTATGTCGTGCCGCTAAGCGACGGGCGCGATACCGTCGGCTTCACCGAGATCGAGGCGTCGGTCGGCGGCCGGACGGAGCGCTACGCCTTGCCGCTCGGCATCGTTTGGGAAGACGAGCCGGCGAACGCGCTGATCCAGCAGCTCGCCTTGGCGCGGGTGCGCCGCGGGGCGCGGGTCGGCTACCTGACGGACGCGTTCGCCATGGATGCCCTGACCCGCGCCGCCCTGATCGCGATGCGCGAGGGCGCGACCCATCCATTCGAGGGCGGCGAGCTGCAGTTCCGGCCGACCTCGCAGATGGCGGGGCTGGAGCTGGCCGATGACGCCGAGATCCGGCGGCTGTCGGCCGAGCAGTCCAACAGCTCGTTGATCGTGGGCGACGCGGTGGTGTTCAAGGTGGTGCGCCGGGTCACGGCCGGGGTGCATCCGGAGGGCGAGATCACGCGCTACCTCACCGAGCGCGGGTTCGGCAACACCGCGCCGCTGTTCGGCGAGATCGTGCGGGTCGATCCGGACGGGACGCCGAACACGGTCGGCCTCATGCAGGGCTTCGTCCGCAACCAAGGCGACGGCTGGGGCTGGACCTTGGACTTCCTCGCCCGCGCGGTGGACGAGCTGTCGACCACCGGCGAGGGCCATCAGGACACGTTCGACGCCTACAACGTGTTCGCCGCCGCCATCGGCAAGCGCCTGGGCGAGTTGCACGCGGTGTTCGCCGCCCCCACCGACAACCCGGATTTCGCGCCCGAGCCGGCCGACGAGGCCGTTCTGGACGCGTGGGCGAACGGCGCCATCGAGCAGATCGACCAAGCGCTGGCCATGCTCGACCGGGTGACGGAGTGGCCCTCTCCAGAGGCGAAGCGGCAGGCGGCCGACATCGCCGGTCACGCCGACGCCTTGCGCGCCGCCGCCCGCAAGCTGGCGCGGTCGGGCGGCGGCGCGCTGCAGACCCGGGTGCACGGCGACTTCCATCTCGGCCAGGTGCTGGTCGTGCGCGGCGATGCCTTTCTGATCGACTTCGAGGGCGAGCCGGCGCGCACCATGGAGCAGCGCCGGGCTAAATCATGCGCGATCCGCGACGTGGCCGGGCTGCTGCGCTCGTTCGAGTACGCCGCCGCCGCCGCGGCACCTAGCCGCACCGCCATCTCCAGCCAGGCGGAGGGCCGCCGGCCGGAGCTGCTGCAGGCGTTCCGGCTGGGCGCCGCCAAGGCGTTCCAGGAAGCGTATCGCGCCGTGCTGGAGGCAGCGCCCACCCCGTGGGTTCCGCCGCAGTCGGAGCAGGCGCTGCTCGACCTATTCCTGCTGGAGAAGGCCGCCTACGAAATCCGCTACGAGGCCGCGAACCGCCCGACCTGGATCGGCATCCCGCTCGCCGGGCTGCACGCCATCGCAGCGCGGCTGCTCGGCCTGAAGGAGACCACCGATGCTTGACCGTCCGCGCGAAGACCCGATCGACCCCGGCGCGGTCGACGCCATCGTGCATGCCCGCCACGGCGACCCGTTCGCTGTGCTCGGCCCGCATGACGGCCGCATCCGCGCCTTCGTCTCCGGCGTGGCGGGCGTGGACGTGGTGGACCGCGCGACCGGGATGGTGCTCGGATCGCTGCAGCGGCTGCACCCCGAGGGGTTCTGGAGCGGCGCCGTCAGCGAGCCAACGGCCTACAAGCTGCGCATCCACCCCGATTTAGGTTCCTCCTACGACATCGAGGACCCGTATTCCTTCCCGCCTATCCTCGGCGACATGGACACCTACCTGCTCGCCGAGGGGCGTCACCGCGACTTCGGCCGGGCGCTCGGCGCACATCCGGCCGAGATGGACGGCGTGCCCGGCGTGCGCTTCGCGGTGTGGGCGCCGAATGCCCAGCGCGTCTCGGTCGTCGGCGACTTCAACCACTGGGACGGGCGTCGCCACCCCATGCGCATGCGGCACGGACCCGGCGTGTGGGAGCTGTTCATCCCGCGCGTCGGGCCGGGCGCGTTGTACAAGTACGAGTTGCTCGGCCCGAACGGCGCCTTGCTGCCGCTGAAGGCCGATCCGGTCGCCTGGGCCGCGCAGAAGCCGCCGGAGACCGCCTCCATCGTCGCCGACGACGCGCCGCAGGTTTGGACCGACGACAAGTGGCTGGCCGAACGCGCCGTGCGGCAGGCGCCTGACGCGCCGATCGCGATCTACGAAGTGCATGCCGGGTCGTGGTCGCCGGCGTCGGTGAACGGCGAGGCCGGGTGGGACGCGCTGGCCGACCAGCTGGTGCCATACGCGGCGGGCATGGGCTTCACCCATATCGAGCTGCTGCCGATCATGGAGCACCCGTTCGGCGGCTCGTGGGGCTACCAGCCGCTCGGGCAGTTCGCCCCGAGCTCCCGCCTTGGGCCGCCCGAGGCGTTCGCGCGCTTCGTGGACCGCTGCCACGGCGCCGGGCTGGGCGTCATCCTGGACTGGGTGCCCGCGCATTTCCCGACCGACGCGCACGGCTTGGCGCAGTTCGACGGCACCCCGCTATACGAGCACGCCGACCCGCGCGAGGGTTTCCACCGCGACTGGAACACGCTGATCTACAACCTCGGCCGCAACGAGGTCCGCGCCTTCCTGATCGGCAGTGCGCTGTTCTGGCTGGAGCACTACCACGCCGACGCCATCCGCGTGGACGCGGTCGCCTCGATGCTGTACCGCGACTACAGCCGCAACCCCGGGGAGTGGGTGCCGAACCAGTATGGCGGGCGTGAGAACCTCGAATCGGTGTCGTTCCTGCAGGAACTCAGCCGAGCGGTGTCCGAGCGCGTCCCTGGCGCGATGCTGATCGCCGAGGAATCGACCGCCTGGCCCGGCGTGACGCGCCCGGCGGACGAGGGCGGCTTGGGTTTCACCTACAAGTGGAACATGGGCTGGATGCACGACTCGCTCCACTACATGCAGGAGCAGCCGGTCTACCGCCGCTGGCACCACGGCGAGCTGACGTTCGGGCTGGTGTACGCGTTCTCGGAAAAGTTCGTCCTGCCGCTGTCGCACGACGAGGTGGTGTACGGAAAAGGTTCGCTGATCCGCAAGATGCCGGGCGACCGGTGGCAGAAATTCGCCAACTTGCGCGCCTATCTCGGCTTCATGTGGACCCACCCCGGCAAGAAGCTGATGTTCATGGGCGGCGAGATCGCGCAGGACCGGGAGTGGAACCACGACGCCGGCCTCGACTGGGATCTGTTGGACGTGCCGGCGCACGCCGGGGTGCAGTCGCTGCTTCGCGACCTGAACGCGATCTATCGCGACACGCCCGCGCTGCATCAGAAAGACTGCGAGGCCGACGGGTTCCGCTGGGTCGTGTTCGATGACGCGCCCCAGAGCGTGTTCGCGTATCTGCGTCTCGGCGCGGAAGGCACCTCGCCCGCGCTGGTCATTTGCAACATGACCCCGGAACCCCGCCACGGCTACCGCGTCGGAGTTCCGCACGGCGGTGCCTGGCGGGAGCGCTTCAACAGCGACGCCGCGATCTACGGCGGGTCGAACCTGGGCAACGGCGGTGCGGTCGAGGCGGAGGAGGTCGAGAGCCACGGCCTGCCTGCGTCGCTGTTGCTGACCTTGCCGCCGCTTGCCACCATCATTCTCGGCGCGTGACGCCGGCCTGGAGACCGACCCGCATGACCGACCGCTTCGCCCACGATCTGCCGTTCGGCGCCCAGCTCGCCGAGGACGGCACGGCGCGCTTCCGGGTTTGGGCGCCCTCCGCCGATACCGTGACCTTGGAACTCGATGGCGCGCCCACCCCGATGCAGGCGGAGCCCGATGGCTGGTTCACGGCCGAGCGGCCCGCCGCCGCTGGCGCACGCTACCTGTATCGCCTGCCGGATGGCCTCGGCGTTCCCGACCCGGCGGCGCGGCAGCAATCGGGCGACGTGCACGATCCGAGCGCGGTCGTCGACCCGCGCAGCTATCGCTGGGCCAACCCTGGCTGGATGGGCCGCCCCTGGCACGAAGCCGTCATCTACGAGCTGCATCCTGGCGCGTTCGGCGGTTTCGCCGGGATCATCGGGCAACTGCAGTCGCTCAAGCAGCTCGGCGTGACGGTGATCGAGCTGATGCCGGTCGCCGATTTCCCAGGCGCCCACAACTGGGGCTACGACGGCGTGCTGCCCTACGCGCCCGACACCGCCTACGGCACGCCGGACCAGCTGAAGGCGCTGGTCGACGCGGCGCACGGCCTGGGACTGATGGTCATGCTGGACGTGGTGTACAACCATTTCGGCCCCGACGGGAACTTCCTGCACGCCTATGCCGAACGGTTCTTTCGCGACGACATCAAGACCCCCTGGGGCGCCTCAATCGACTTCCGCAAGCCGCCGGTGCGCCAGTATTTCGAACAAAACGCGCTGTACTGGCTGATGGAGTACCGCTTCGACGGGCTGCGGTTCGATGCCGTCCACGCGATTTCCGAGCCGGATTTCCTCGACGAGATGGCGGCCACCCTGCGCGCGAAGGTCGAGTCCGGGCGACATATCCATTTGGTGCTGGAACACGAGGGCAACGCGGCCAAGCACCTGCGCCAACCCGGCGGCTTCGGCTTCGACGCGCAGTGGACCGACGACGTGCACCACTGCCTGCACGTCATGCTGACCGGGGAGAGCGAGGGCTACTACGAGGATTTCCAGAAGCCGGCCGAGCTGCTGGCCCGCTGCATGGCCGAGGGCTTCGCCTACCAGGGCGAGGTCTCGCCCCATAGCGGCCAGCCCCGCGGCGAGCCCAGCGCGCACCTGCCGACCACGGCCTTCGTGATCTGCCTGCAGAACCACGACCAGATCGGCAACCGCGCCATGGGCGAGCGGCTGACCGCGCTGGCCGACCCGCAGGCGCTGCGCGCGGCCACGTCGCTGCTGCTGCTGTCGCCGTTCATCCCGCTGCTGTTCATGGGCGAGGAATGGGGCAGCCGCACGCCGTTCCTGTTCTTCACCAGCCACAACGACGAGCTGGCGGAGCTGGTCCGCAACGGCCGGCGGGAGGAATTCAAGCACTTCGCCGCCTTCCAGGACGAAGCCAAGCGGGCGATGATCCCGGACCCGAACGCGCCCACCACCTTCCAGGCGTCGATCCCGGAAATGTCGGGCAACACCGAAATCCACGACCTTTACTGCACGCTGCTGTCCTTGCGCCACCGACGGGTCGTGCCGGGCATTCCAGGCTGCCGCAGTGCCGGTGCGCAAGCCCTCTCGAATACGGCGGTGGCGGCGCGGTGGCGGCTTGGAACGGGTGAGCTGCTGACGATCGCGGCCAACCTCGGGAGTGAGGCAGCCGCTTTGGACGTGCCAGCGGGCGACCTGCTGTTCGAGAGTGAAACCGGAGCCGCGGCATCGGCCCGGGCGGGAACGCTGCAACCGCGGACCACCGTGGCCTTCATCGCGGCTGCATCTTGAGCGACGACGCACTCGCCACCTTGGCGGAGGCGGCCGGAGTCGCCCGGCGCTGGAAAGACGTCCACGGCAACTGGCACGACGTCTCGCCCGAGACGCTGCGGGCTGTGCTCGCGGCCCTGGAGCTGCCTGCCGGTTCGCCGTCCGACATCGCGGCTAGCCTACAGGCGTTGCAGGCGCCGGGCCAGCTGCCGAAGCTGATCACTGCCGATGCCGGGCACGACGTCATGCTGCCGGTGGCGCCCGGGCCCTACCGCATCGATTTCGAGGATGGCGGCACGACCAGCGGCACCGCGGCCGCGAGCGAGGGCGGTGCCACCCTCCGCGCGCCGGACGTCGTGGGCTACCACACGCTGTCGATCGGCGGCGCACACACCGTGTTGGCGGTGGCCCCGGCGCGCTGCTGGACCGTGGCGGACGCAGCGCCGGGGCGGCGGCCATGGTCGCTCGCGGTGCAGCTTTACGCCCTACGCCGGGCGGGAGACGGCGGCATCGGCGACTTCGGCGGCCTGCGCAACTTCGTCCGGGCGGCCGGGTCGGCGGGCGCGTCGGCGGTCGCGATCAGCCCGGTGCACGCCCAATTTTCCGCCGATCCGAACCGGTTCAGCCCCTACTCGCCGTCCAGCCGCGTGATGATGAACGTGCTGCACGCCGCGATCGACGTGCCCGGCGGCGAGACGCTGGAAGCCGCCGATTTCGTGGATTGGCCGGCCGCGACCCAGCTTCGGCTCGACGCCTCGCGTGCCACCTATCGCAGCGCGTCCCCAGCGCTTCGTTCGGAGTTCGCCGCGTTCAAGGAAATCCACGGCGCGACCCTGGCGAACCACGCCCGCTTCGAGACCTTGCAGGCGCACCTGTTCGGCGCTGACCCGGCTTGCTGGCATTGGCGCCATTGGCCCGACGAGTATCGCGACCCGGCCAGCCCCGCCGTCGCCGCCTTCGCCCGTGAGAACGCCGACAAGGTCGGGCTGCACGCCTACCTGCAATTCCTGGCCGACCGCAGCCTCGCCGCCGCCCAGGCCGAGGCGCGCGCGGCCGGGATGCCGATCGGCCTGATTGCGGACCTCGCCGTCGGCGTCGACTCCGGCGGCAGCCAGTGCTGGAGCCGCCAGGACGAGACCCTGATCGGACTGACCGTCGGCGCGCCGCCCGACTTGCTGAGCCCAAGCGGGCAGAGCTGGGGCCTGTCCGCGTTCTCGCCGCGCGGCCTCGTGCTGCACGGCTTCGACGCCTACTTGGACATGCTGCGCGCCGCCATGCGGAACGCCGGCGGCGTCCGGATCGATCACGCGATGGGGCTGGCGCGGCTGTGGGTGCTGCCCGAGGGGGCCAGCGCGGCGGAGGGCGCCTACCTGCACTTTCCGGTCGACGACATGCTCCGGCTGATCCGCATCGAGTCGCAGCGGCACCGGGCGATCGTGCTCGGCGAGGATCTCGG
>JAABUJ010003652.1_pt1 | contig 17053 bp, 22 predicted proteins | sample 5559131 | NCBI WGS metagenome assembly JAABUJ01 (sample SAMN10711875, study PRJNA513366) | rock metagenome | isolation source: Antarctica rocks | place: Antarctica: Victoria Land, Mt New Zealand nord | collected 2016-01-07 | reverse complement strand
GCATCAGGTCGATCGTGACCGGCACCGCCGCTTGCGTGGGCTTGCCCAGGATGGCCACCGAGCCGCCGATGAGCGGCAGGGTGGCGAGGCCGCGGAGGAAGCCGCGGCGATCGTGCGGGGCCATCTCAGGCGGCCAGCGCGAGGCGGTTGACGGCCCGGACGCGGACCACGGTGCTGATCACCGCATTCTCGAACTGACCGTAGCGGTCGCCGAAGAACGCCTTGACCTTCGCGGTGTCGATCCGTCCGGCGATTTGCTCGGTCACGGTGACGATGAACTCGTCACCCGCCAGTTCCTCGGTCTCGCGGCGCTTGGCCTCGGTCTTAAGGGCGTCGAGATCGGCCGTGGCGGCCTTGGCGATGGCATCGGCCCGGCCGAGCGCGTCGGCGAGAACCGCGTCGGACAGGTTGTGGAAACGGGACGGGGCTGTGGTATTCTTGGAGGTAGCCATTGCGATGCTCCTAGCTCGCGGTGGTTAGGGCCGTTCAAGAGCACCACCTCTTGCTCGGCCCGTCCTTTTTTAGTAAGACGTTTTTATGAGAGCGTCAATACCCGTCTTACGAAAAAAGAGAGGACGCCCGGCTACCGGGGTTGATCCTATGTTGAATTTCCGTGCCCCCCCGGGTTTGGTCGTAGCATTAGACCGAGCTATCGCCGAGGATCCCGACGCCCCCTCACGATCCGAATTCATTCGACGGTTGCTGGTTGACCACCTACGATCAAGAGGCCTCCTAAGCGAGCAGTAGGGCCTTCCAAATGCGTCTTATCTCAGCGGTTGTTGCTATTTTTGCAACTTCGAGCCTGTCGGCTTTAGCCGCACCACAACCAGTAAGTGCGACTGATTTTCTCGTCGATGGGCGCGAATTGACGGGCAAACCGGTTATTATCCGCAGATGCAACATCGAGCGAGCTAGCGATCACTCTGTCGCTTGCGGAGTTTACGAAGGAGAAGATCCGCCGCACGACGTCGGCACCGTTTACATAGAAAGTAATTCCTTGGATAGAGACGGATTGAGGCGAGCGCTTCGCACCTGTTCAGGTTTCAAAAGATTGGAAAGATGCTTGGCTGACGTGGATGGTATACCGTTCTTTGATACCGATGATCACTCTGGCGTGCCTCGTCTAAAGAAGGCGACGATCCACTGGGATATCCCTTGAAGCCCTGGACCGAGCCATCGCCGATCAACCCGAGCCATGCTCCCGGTCGGAATTCATCCGCCGCATCCTCACCGAGGCGTTGTCCGCTAAGGGATACCTAGGCACGGGAGGCAATCCCAAATGACCCAGAAAGACATCCCGAAGGCGGTCCTCGGGTTAGCCGTCCTGGCGCTTGGGGATGCCCTTGAAACGACCTTGTGCGAACTCGCAAAGCATCGCGAAAACACCGCGGGTCCTTGGCTCGACGCTCTTAACAAACAGTTTCTGGACGGCATCAAGCGCACCCGAAGCAAAGGATTCACCGAAGATGAGGAGTTCAACGTGATGCGAGGTGCCATCACGATCCTCGACATGACCATGAACGCGGTCCGCAGTCGCTTGGCTTCTGGATCGAACGATGGCGATTGAACCATCCGGCGCGAGGACGATAGATCTGCCGCTCGGGTGATAGATCGCGGTCATCAACTAGTACAATCCGAAGATGAACAGGAGTGACGTGTATGAACGCGCAAAACCGCCAACAACTGGTCGAGGAGATCATGGAAGCGATCTTGGCTCAGATGAGGGAGGCGTTCCCTCTGGCCAAGGTCATCGATTACGAGGTGATCGCTCGCGAGTGCGGCGTACCCTTTTCCTTGTCGGTCAACAGTGCGGGCCGACAAGAAAAGGTGGGAGACGAAGTGTTCGGAGAAAGCTTTAGCGATCTGGTCAGGAGCAGTGGATTGTGGCTGGCAGCGCAAGGACTGCTGATCGAAAGAGATGGTCCGTCCTACACGCTTAGCGCAAATGGAGCCAAATTGATGCAATGCCGACCGGCTTTCTTTAGCGCCTTGGACTAAGCCTTCCGGCCGATCCTCACCCGTCATCTCCCGACCACGTCCCTTCATCGAAATCGTATGTCTCGCCGGTCTGCATCTCGCGGAAGATGACCGCCCATGCCATGGATTCGTGCGGTTCTAGATCCATGGCGACGTCGAGCGGGACCCCATTCTTGACGAGCCAGAGGGCCTGTCTCAGGCTGGGGTCGCTGCTGAGTTTTTTGCCGGGTCCTCTGCCTCCGCGCCCGAATCACCGGCTGTCTTGTCGAGGCCCATCAGCCGAACCCAGGCCGTGCCCGCCGCCTGCATGCCCTCGTTGTCGAGAGAGTTGAAGACCATATCAAGCTCGCCTTGATCCTTCGGCGCCGGAAAGACGGTGCCGTCGATCTCGCGGACGCAGGCCGCCACCATGGCGTCGCCCATGATCGACATGGAATCGCTCTCGATGATGCGACGCACGGTCTGCATTTCGGCCGGGCGCAGCCGCTTCACCGAGATCATGCGGCCGAACGTGTCGGCCGCGCGCTCGACGGCATCGTACCGCGCCTTGACGGTTTCGGAAAACGTCGCCATCAGGTCACCGGCACCTTCTCCGAGGCCATCCACTCGACCGTCATCGGAACGACTTTCTCGCGGGTGACGTCGGCGTCCTCAGTGAGGAAGAACACAGCTTTCTTGTACTGGTAGCGGGAGTAGACCCCACCATAATTGCGCGTCGTCTGATTGATGTAGCCGGGGAGGAGGTCGCCGCCGCTGTTGAACAGCGTCACGAGCTGCAGGAACAGGTCCTCCAATTTTGAGTTGGTGCGCTTCAAGGTGAAGTGACCGCCGTAGCCATCCGGGATGTAGCCGAACAGCGGCGGCGCGTTGTAGGGCATCGACTTGATGTCGTGCTTCTTCGCGCTCGACTTCCACCCCTCGACGATGCCGAGATCGACCGTGTTCGACGTGTTGTTGTCATAGAGGCCGATCGAATAGTCACGACCGACGCTTTGCCGATTGATCGCCACCGCGACCTCCTAGGACTGAGATGGGATGGGATTATCAGAGGAGCTGCGAGACCGCGGGCGGCGTCGCCTGCGACGTCACGGTGACGGGGACATTACTGCCGCCCGCCAGCTTGATCACGAAGTACCTGACCGTGTTCAGATACCGCACCGCGCAGAATGCGAACAGAAAGCCCATGGCCTGCGAGGTCAGGGGGTTGTTGGTGAGGTCGCAGACGACCGAAAAGCTGTCGATCTTGCCGTTTCCGCCCGAGCCGGAGTCAGGGTCCATGAGGTTCTGAAAGAAGTTGTCGAGCAAATTCTTCGCATCGGCGCGCGTTTGATCGTCTGGACGGGTCGATTGCAGGCGACCAACGATGCTGCGGGCCGGGCCGCCATCGATCGACCTGATCAGGAAGTTCGTGAGCAGCGTATATTCCACCCCGTTGGCGGCCGTGTTGCTCGATGCGTTCCGGCCGGTCAGGAAGGTGAAATAGTCGGCGTTCAGTGCGCTCAACTTGCCGATGAGATCAATGCCGCCGACCTGAGCGTTGGCTTCGTCGGCGTCCGAGATCAGCACGCCGGACGACGACGTCTGCGTGGCGAGCACCGAGACGCAAGGCTTGTTGATCGGCGACAGTTCGGGGCTGAGATTGCCGAGGCGGCCGATGGCGACGGCTTGCGGCGAGGCCAGGCGCGAATAGCCGGCGGTATCGTCATAGACGGTCGGCCAGTCCCCCTGGAGAATCCAGATCGAGGGATCATCGATACCGAAGGATGCTCGGGTCGCCACGGCACCGAGAATCGTGTCGCCGACCGCCGTGGCGGTGACCGAGAATGTGCTTTCGGAGATGGCGAAGGAAAGTTGTACCCCCCACGTCGAAGGATCGGTGACGTCGCACAACGCGAAGGCGGCCGTCCTGGCCCTGCGGAGGGCGTACATGCCAGTCCTGGGCTGGGTGTCCTGTCCCACCATGATGGCGGAGTTGACGCCGCTGGCGCCGTCCGTGCCGCCGGTGAGCAGAATTGCGACACCGAGGGTCGGCGAAGCCGTCGAGGTGCCGGACGTGAAGACGATGTAGCGCGAACGTCCCTGCTGAAGGGTGCCGACATTGATGGCTTGGGCCAGCGCGGCCCAGAAGCTCTGAACGGGCGTATAGGTGCCCGCCGTGAAGCCGGCGCCGGAACCACCGCCCATCAAGGTGAGGGTGAGCCCGCCCGCGAGATAGCCCGATCCGTTGGTGAATGTCGGCGTGCCGAGGCCCCACAGCAGCGTGAGGGTCGCGCCGATGCCGACGCCGGACGACGACGTCTGTGTGCCATAGGACGCCAGCGTGTTACCGCTGGTGATTGATCCGGGATTGGTGACGGTAAAGGTCGTGATGACGCCACCGGTGCCGATCGCCGTGACGCGGATCTGCACGCCGGCCCCGAAGGTCACGACGTCGCCGACCGCGTGACCGGTGCCGCCCGACCCGAGCGTCTGCGTCACGGACACGAGGCTCGGCTGAACCGTCGCCGCCACCCCGCCAACGCGCTGGGGAGCCGACACCATTGCGGTCGGCACGGACGTGTAGCCGGTGCCGGGCGCCACGGTCACGGATTGCAACGCTTGGGCAATGCCGTCAAACCGTTCCGGAGCGCGACCGGGGAAAGACACGATAGCGGCGAAACAACCGGCGGCGGCCGAAGCTTGCAGGGTCAGGCCGATGGCATTGCCGCGAGTGCCACTATAACGCGCCGTGGCGCGCCCGGCACCGCCCGGAATGACCGCGAACGATGCCGTGTCGCTACCGTCCGAAACGCGGATGCCGCAGAAGCCAACGGCGCCGCCTTCCTTGCGGGCTGTCTGGACATAGAACGGCAGGTCATAGGTCCGGACCTGCGGGGTCCCATAGACGGCAGCGCAATCGTCGAGCGTCGTGAAATACTGGGCGGAGTTGACCGGCCCCCACGTCCCGACACCGACCAGACCTTCGATGTTGGTCGGCACGCCCGTGATGAACGGCGTCGGCAGGATCTGGTCGACCAGGACGCCGGGATTGACGATGCCGGCGAGATTGACCGTGCCGTCACGAAAAGAGGACATGAGAGATCCTTACGGGCGTAGGGCGATTCAGGCGCTGGGATTGTCGGAAGACGTCGCGAGCGGCTTCATCGGAAGCGGCGCGACGATCTTGGCCGGAGGCGCTGGCGTGGAAGGGGCCGGGTCCGGATCGGGTGCGGCGGGCGGAGCGAACGTCTTGACAACGGCATTGGCGTTCGGTCCGCTCAGGACGGCTTCGATCTCGGCCGGATCCGTGATGTGATAGCCGGGCGCTCGCAGCCCGAAGGGCCGCGTCACGATGAGTTCGTACATGGGGGAATGCCCTTAAATGACGGTGGTGGTCGGCTGGTTCGCACCCGCATCAAGCGTGACGTCGACGCTCGTCACCTCGTAGGCCAGGTACATCTCGACGGTGTCGAACATGACTTGCACGGTAAGGTCACGGCGGAAGGCGAGTTCGAGTTCGTTCTTGTCCGTCTGCGTCGTGCCCCGCGTGATCAGTATGGCCTCCGACGTGTCGGGCATGACGATGACGAGGTTCTGCGCCACTGCGACCTTGAGCGCCCGCGCCACCACGGTCCGGTCGGACGGGTTCGGCGCCCAAACCCCAAGAATGACGTTCTGGCTTTCGCGATCGATGGTCCTGCCCATCGTGGCGAGTGCGCCAATGCGGACCGTGATGGATGGGCCGGACGTCAGGGAAACAGTCGATCCCGATACCGTGGCACCTGGGATCTGGGTCGCGAGCGCCGCGGCCACGATTTGGACGGTGTCGCCGGACGCGGCAGGGTAGGAATAGGCATGGCCACCGACGATCACGGTGACGTATTCACCAAGCGTCGGCGCGCCGGAAAGCGTGAATGACAGGTCCGACACCACCGCCGACATGCCGTGAACCGGCGCCACGATCACGCCATCGCTGAACCCGCTGAGCGGCACCGGAAGCTTCGCGGTCGAGGACGGCACCGCATAGACCGTGACGAAGGTCATGCCCTGCGGCAGGCCAGCGTCGAGATCTTCGGAAAGAACCCAGCCTTGGGTGATGTCGATCGGTTTTCCCGAGGCGGAAGGCGACGACGTGCCGTTGGGGTAACAGGCCGCGATCGCGATTTGCTCAAGCGCGTCGAGGACGTCGGCAATGTCGGCCAACGTTCAATCCGCGTTGAACGGTTTAGGACTGCTGAAGATAGGCGGGAAGCTCACATATTTTTCAGAGACGGCGCGCACACTTTCCTTAAGATCGTGGCCACGAATTGAAATCACCGCATCGTGCGGAGGCTTCGGCTCAATCCACTCCACCTCAGAAATCGCCATCAAACAGCGCAATCGATCTTCGACTGATAGAGCGCATGCTTCGGTGAACGACAAGCCAAAACGAACGAGGATCAATGTACGACGGAGCTGTTCCTGATCAAGCGGAAGGGGCACATGCATCGATCAGTTCTCCAGCCTTACGGCCTCCAGCCGGTACCCGATCGGCGTCCATCCGGCTGCGCTGACCTGATGCCGCCACCCCTCTTCGTCCGCCACGATATCGCGGTCGCGGATCGTGCCTTTCGGGGCTGCGGACTGCGGCAGGTAAATCCGCCACCGGCTCGGGCCTGGCGCGTCGGTTGGGGTCTCACCGGTACCCGTGGCACGGCCCGTCGAGCCGATCATGGCGCATGGGATGCCGATGACGATGTCGGTTTCGCCGGCCCCGGATGGGGCAATCGTGGTGCTGACGCCGCGGTAGCGCCCTGTGCTGCCGGGTTGGCTCGGCAGCCCCTGGGCTTGCCCACCGGCCACGTTGCGCTCGCTGTTCGACCGCGAAATGGTGGCGAGCCGATTGCATTGCACCGCCACCACCGGGCGAAGCGGCGGCATGTCGGCGATGAAGAAAGTTCCACTCGATCCCACGAGATAGTCGCCGATCTGGACCCCACCGATCAACACGGCGAAGAGAACATCCTCGAACGTCGACGACTTGTCGAAGTTGAAACCGCTCGACTTGGCATTGGTGAAGACGGCCGGAACCGTGGCAAGCGGCGTAGATCGCAGTGGGTTCGACCCCGGCGACCGATATTGCACGAACGACGCTCCAAGCTTCGTCGCCGCGATGGCGTAGCCGCGATTGACCGCGGCCTGGATCGACGCTGCCGACATCAGACGATGAACGCGGCGGGGACCAGGCTCGCCGTTCCCGATGCGAAGATGCCGGCTCCTGGATTGACACCGAGGAAGTAGCAGAGCTTCTGCCGCCACGAGACGAACAGGGTTTCGCGTTCCTGCAATTCGAGCGGATTGCGCTCGTAGACAGCGGCTTTGGCGACGTCGAGTCCCCCACCGGTCGTGGGGATGGCCTGTTCCAGCGTGTAGAGGTTCGCCAGATAGACTGTCCTCAGCGTCGCGATTTGATCGACATTGAGGCTCGCGACCACGGTGTCCAAAGTGATGCTGTCGCCCTGGACGGCCAGGAGTTGCACCAGGACGGCACCGCTCACCGGATAACCGGCGAAGCGCCGGATGTCGGCTACCTCGGCCGATGTGAGAGGTCCGGTCGGCATTACGCCGAAACGGCCGTTCCGACCGGCGACGCCGCGAGGGCGCGCGCCTGCGTCATGAGGCTGGCCTTATCGGCCTTGGAATCGGCGTCCTTGCCGACGCGGTCACGAATGAAGGCGCGAAGCTCCTGTTCGTTCAGGCCTTCGATATTGAACTTGGGCAGAGCCTTCGGATCGTCCGACTTGGCGGTACCCCCGATTTCGATCTCACCGCTCTCCTTCATGGCCTTGATAACGGCATGATCGGCGTCGTGAAGGTCGATGTCACGGCTTTCGCCGGGCAACAGGATGACCTGTTCCAGGGACTTGCCCTTGTCGGCCTTGTTATCGGAGCCGTCGTTCTTGCCGACGTTGAACCCGCGCGGACCGGGCGACTTGTTGGTGATCATCATGAAAAGGATTTCCTTATGCGAAAGGTGCGGGCCCACCCGGCTGAAGAGAACTAGGCGCCCGCTGCAGGTGTTTCCGCACCGCCTGCTGGCGCCTATCCCCGTGCATGGCAAACGGAGTAGGATTTGATCTCAGGCAGCGAGCCGATCCATGTGCGCGACCGCAGCATCGCCGCACATGTCGTGTTCGCGGAGTCGCTCAATGACTTCATGCCACTGCCGATCGATGCAGGGGACCGCATCGCAAGCGGCCCTCTGGATGTAGTAGAACATCCGCTCTTCCATCATGGCGGCGGCGAGATTGGCCTTGCGACCATGCGCGGCCATCCACACGACGTAGCCTGGGCGGTCGAACATGACCTCGGGTGCGAGACTGTGGACGACCTCGTGCGCAGCCAGGTAGCGATAGGGATCAAGGAAACCACAGTCCCGCGCGATGCGGACGAAGTTGCCGTCGTCCTGCGGAAGCCAGTTCGCGGAAGAGGCGCCGTCCTCGAATGTCGTGAGGATATGGTCGCATTTGTCGAGAATGGTGGCGTACTTCAACCGAACCGGCACGGCTAACGTCTTCCAAAATCCTGCAGGGATGCGGTCAGGGTTTCCGTGTAGTCCTTGAGCTTGTCGAGATAGCGCTCTTTCGTGAAACCGGCCGGGGCATGGAACACCACGGTTCCGGCTGCAACCGCATCGACGAAAGCAAGCACGGAATCGCGATGTTGTCGGGTTTTGCTTGCCCAGACATCAAGCAGCGATTCGCTCGTAAGCTGCTCACAAACCATCGACATAGCGGAAGGCCCCCGGACGTTTGATGTCCACGCCGCCGAACCTAAAAATGCCAGGTACCTTCCACAGCATCGGGCCGTCGCGCCACACGCCCGCCACGAACTGGAACGGCATGGGCAGGTGCATCTTTACGATAACAGGGTTACGCCAGTAGGCCACCATACGGCCCGTTGCGCCGGCACCGGCGGTTTCGAGGCCCCACACGGGAACGATCTTCAAGTCCCGCCCTGTGCGCGCCGTATAGACGTTGGCCTTCTGCAGCCACTGCAGGATCGTCTGCCCGTTTGCCCCCGCTGCGTTGTATTGCGTGCTCGACAGATAGCCGAACTGAGCCAGGGGGAGGAGCAGGGTGTCGGCCATCTCGACGCCGGTCGACCCGCTGAACACGCCTGTCAGGGCCGTGTTAACGTCGACCGAAATCGCGGCCGGCGACTTCGACGCCCAGTTCGTCGATCCTGCCGTGCCGGTGGCGGCAGCCATGACGGCCGTGACGGCCGGGTTGTTGGCAATCCCGGTGAAGGACGCACCCGCCGCGGCATCCCCGACGATGGCGGTGGAATCGATAAACTGTTCGGCGGCGAGTCGGGCATAGTAGGCCTTGTCGGACGTCAGGTTCCGACCGAGCATCATGGCCTGGCTCAGTTCTTCGAGGTCGAACTCGTAGCCGATCGCCGCCATCTTGACGGGCGTCTCGTACTTCGTGCGCAGAAGTTCGGCCAGCGGCACGTCGTTGGCGCGCCCGTTGAACCATTTTGCCTGCCCGACGCCGTCCATCGAGAAGTAGGTGACGGATGGAATCCACGGCGGCGCGCTGGTGTCGACGGGAACGATCTCATGGTAGCGGATCGCCGGATACTGGACCCGGTAGACCTCGGGCTCGATATAGGTGAGCTGCGAGATCAGGAAGGCTTCGGCCTCCTGGGCAGCATCCTGGGTCAAGAACATGGAAAGACGATCCTTCTAGGAGAACGGCGCCGCCGATCAGGCGATGATGCGCAGCTTCGCAATACTGCCGGACGGCGCCGACGATTCGAACGAAGCCATGGGAATGGCGGTATTGCCGGCCCCGACCGAAGTGATGACGCCGGCCGGGGTATAATAGGCGGGGGCACCGGCCGTCACTGGACTGCCGACCGTCACCCAGACGATGCCCTTGATCAGCACCGCCACGATATCGGTAGGGCCGTAGGCATTGGTCACGGCGCCGACCTGAGGACGGATCGTCGGATCGAGGATCGCGACACCGAGGAAAGCACCCGCGCCAGGGTCGCCGATGTTGAGGCAGCCGTTGTCCGCCGTGCCCCGCATGACCACCGACCCGTAAGGGGTCGGCCCAGGGCTCTGCGACGTATGGGACAGGACCGTGCGGTTGCGCATGTCCGCCACCATGCCGGCGAAGGCGATGGCGAGCTGCGGCGTGTAGGAGGTCTGGATCGAAGGCATCACACGATCTCCTTGACGGCAGGCGATTCCCATCCGGTGGACAGGCGCTTCAGCATTTGCGCATGCGCGCTCAAGGTGTCGTTGGCCTCGACCGGACGGGTGTCATGCGACATCATCGCCGCGCGAAGAGGGTCCGGCCTCGACTTCGGAGTGACCGAGGTCGCGAGGGCATCGAACGCCGCCAGAACGTAGCTGTCGTCCTTGTCCTTGGCGGCATCGCCCATGGTCTTGACAACGGCTGCGCGGCGGATATCGGCGTCGCTCTTGCCTTTGGGGTCGAAGCTGTCGCCAAGCATCTTGCGAGCCGTCCCGATGACACGGTCGCGATTGACCAGCATGGCGTCGAGCGCTGCCGCATCGGGAAGCTTCGACTTGAGGGCGTCGATCTCGCCGTCCTTGGTCGACAGAGCCGTCGCATGGGCCGCCTTCGAGGCGTCTAGTTCGCCGTCCTTGGCACTGAGCGCGGTATCGTGCGCGGCCTTGGCCGTGTCGCGCTCCGCCTTGCGTCGATCGGCTTTGGCATCGCTGTCGCGCAACTGGCTCTGCAGCTTGGACACGACCTGGGCGGCCGTGTCCGACATTTCGACCGTGATGCCGTCGACGGTCACCTTCTGAAGGTTCATCTCGTGTTCCATGGGGGTTTGAGACTGATCGGTCCAACTGTCGCCGATACGACATTCCGAGCCGGCCCGGCCGCGTGCGACGACGGCCAAGTGGTTGCCTTGGATCTTGCGCTGCTGGGCGTCGTAGACTTCGCCATCCGGTGTGGTGCCGGGGGTCCAGTCGATCTCGCAAAGGTAACCGCCGGACAGTTCCCTTTTGCCGGCACCGACATCATCGATGGTGGACTGGTCCATCAACGTGAACGGCACGCGGATGTGCTTTCCGGCCTGGGCTGCGAGATCCCCGGTCATTCCGACCGAGTGCTGTTTCCAGTTCAGGGAACTGACGAGTTCCGATGGATGATCGTTGGTCACCGGACGATGCGTGAAGCTTGCCATGGCGGCATCGCTGAACACCTCTTCGGGCGACCTGTAGACGCGCACCGTATCGAGATCGGGCCGCCCCATCTCGCGACCGGAGTAGATCTGAACGCCGGTTCGCGCGATCAAGGCGTCGACCACGAGATAGCCGTCGCGCGTCCGCCTCGGCTCGCCGAGCGTGGCCTTATCGATGACGTGCATGACTTACTCGCTGAGCGCCCGCGAGTTGGACGCGATGCCTTCGACAACCTTGCCTGGATCGACTAGCTTACTGGAGGCGACGGCGTTGAGTGGTGCCGCCTTGCCGGGGTTGTCCTGCAGAATGGCTTCCATGCCAGGGTAGAGATTATCCTCGACGATCTGCCCCTGGGCGGCCTTGCGAAGGGCGTCGGGCGACATGATGCCGAGCTGGGCATAGATCTGCGTCGTCTGAGCCTTCTGCAGCCCCACGGCGGCTTTTTCGGCGTCCGAAAGTTGCCAGAGCGGGTTGAACAGATACGAGACCGACGACGGGTAGGATCCAAGAGCGCTGCGGACGAGCACATCGTCCAGCCGCTCCAAAGCCGGCCTCAACTCGATTTCCTGCCGGGACGACAGGGTGTCGTAATAATGGCGAATATCACTCTCACCAGTCGCGTTGAGGCCTTTGGCCGACATCCCGAGCAGCCGGGTGACCGGCATGTTGGCAGCCCCAGCCGCGATCTCCAGAAAGAGCCGAACCGTGTTCGGCATCTCGCCGAGCCTGATCTCCTTCTGGTCCCACTTCTCCTCTGCGTCGAGAATGAGGGCGTTGTTGATCGATTTCGACTGATTGACGAGGCCGAACCTCGTGATGATCGCCGCCCGGTAGGCGGGGTTCATCACATTCTTGGTCAGATCGGGTATATGGATAACGTCGATTTTGGCTTCGCTGGTGAGGGCAGCGAGGTTTCCGGCAACCGTAGCTTCGGCGCGGATCGCGTCATAGACACGCTGCAGCGTCGGCAAGCCCCATCCATCGATGGCCCAAGTCGTTTCGAGGCGGGCCTGACCAAAGAAGCGGATCACCCTGGACGGATGGATGGTGGCGCCGCCCGACGTCCCCCCGAGCGTGTAATATTGCGGCTCCCCGAAGAACAGTGAAAGCGGATCGCGGTCGAGATCGCCCGTCGATATCTCGTAACGGCTGAGAACGTGGATATACTGCAAACCACCCTTGCCGATGCGGCTCGCGTCGAGTGGCTGCGTGGGGTCGGGAGAACCGTCGCCGATGAGGATGGCGGCACCGCCATAAAGGCGGCTCATCTTCAGCGCCTTGTTGACCTTCTGACGAACCTGCAATCGTCGCTCGGCTTGCTCGATGGCCTCAATCTGACGCGGACCGCCTTTCCAGAACCGCCACTCTCTCGTCATGTCGTCGCATGGCGCGTCGATGATCGTTCCGGCAAGCCAGTCCGATTGGTACATCGAATCTAGCTCGTTCTTTCCGAGCCATTGCTGCGTGAACTGGCCCTGGGACAGCTTGTCCTTGTCAGTTCCCATCCCGGAGACGAGATTGGTGAGGGTGTCTCCTACGGTGAGGCGGGGTTGCACGGACATCTATCTATCGCAAAAATCTAAGTGAGTTCATGCACTTAGTTCATCGCGTTAATTTCCAGCCAGTTCGCCACGACATCGCCAGCCGCACCCGTCGTGTAGGACGAACCCGTCAGGGCGATGATGATCGGGGCGGATTCCACGGCCGCGGGGAAGACGGATGCAGTGATGCCGCCGTGGGTACCGCCGAGCACCGAGGTGCCCTGGGCATACTGCGTGTTGGAACCGGCTGGGCCGAATTTGAAGATGTTGGTGGCAAGCTGCCAGCCGACGCCGCTGTTACCTGTGGCCCACGCTCCCGTATCGGCGATGGCGACACCGCCCGAAGCGGCGGAGCCGACCACGGCGGCTGTGACGCCCCAGATCAGTTTGGCGCGTTTGTTGTTCGCGCTCACGGCAGTCATGCCCTGCGCCGAGATGGCGAGGCCGCGCCCGGCGACGTCGAAACTGTTGGCAGGAAGCGTATAGGTGGCCAGTACCGTGTCGGTCGTCGCTGCCGCATTGGCGGCGAGAGGGTTGCCGATCTGACGGTTGACGTTACCCTCATCGAGAAAGGTCGCGACACCACCACCGAACAGCGTCTGCATGTTAGCCGGCTCGGAACCGGCACCCGGCACCACGCCGTTGAGCAGCCACACCGCGGCGCCGGCAGCATTCGCCAGGCACATCCATACGCGGAAACCGGCAGTGTTGATCCACAGCGAACCGGGCGCATAGTCCTGCGTCGAATCGTTGGATGGAAGAGGATCGGTCGTCGCCGTGAAATTGTTGCGCACGATCGCGCCACCCGGCGCCACCGTGAAGCCGATGTTCAGTAGGTCGTCGACGTCCTGGGGGTTCGCGTTGATAAACCCATTGGCATCCAGCGTATAGCGCGCCCCGAAGCGAGACAGCACGGGTCCGGCCGTGCCGGCCGGTGCGATCATTGCAGTCGTCATTAGGTCACACCCAAGAATAGGACGAATCAAAAGCCGCAGATGGTGAAAACGTGAGCCCAAGAGCATCGGCAAGGTCAGGCGACCGGAGACCACGCTTCTTCATGGCGTCCTTGCTCTCGATCACGATCTTGCCGGAACTATTGACCCCGTACCTGACGCTCGCCAGTTCCCCGGCTAAGTCCTGCGCCTCGTTACGCGGTGCGTCTGCCAGACTCACGTCGGCGCGCAACCACTCGGCCATTTCCAGCCAAAGGAAGTCCCTGAGCTTGAAGGGGGAGCCATCGACACCACCCAGTCTGCGCTCAGGTGCGGCAGCGGCGACGTTGACGTCCACGACCGGCGCGTCCGCTTCCCGAAGCCTGTCCGCAACGCCCGCCCCGAGCCCGACGACATCGACATGGATATGATCGATGGCCTTCGATCGCCACAGAACGAGCGCCTGACCGGCCGTCGTCATGGTGTCCTGCTTTGCCTTGATCTCGATATGCTCGACCCGAGCGCCCTGACGGATCAGGAACACGGTGCGGTCGTCACCAAAGCGCGCGACATCGACACCGAGGATGCGAGGGCCTTCGCCCACAACGTCCCGCCGTTCCAGCGCAGCTTCGGTAGTCTCCAGCGGAATGAGAACATCGTCGTCCTGCCGCGGAAACTCACCATCGGCACGGACCCGGACGACATTCGACCCTTCCCCGAATTTCCGTACCAGCAAGGGACGGTAACCGGGATCGACGAGGGGGCTATCCGAACAGGCAAAATGCAGCGCTGTGTAGTCGCCGCGATCCTGTTTATGAGACCTCGCGAAATAGCCCGTGTTGCGCGTCGGGTTGCCGACCATGAGCAACCTGGCGCCATGGCTGGACAGAGCGCCCTCGGCAACCTCGAAAATGGTGTCATCGACGCCCGAGGCTTCTTCGATGACGAAATAGATTTGGCCGCCGTCGCCTACACTCCGAACGCTGTGACCGTCATCGGCGATGACGAGGTCTGCGGCGTGGAAGCCTTGCAACGCATCCGGTTTGTCTTTGCGGGCTGTCCTAGCAGCGGCAAACCATTCGTCGGGAGCACCAACGTCACAAATCCTGTCTTGCGTGATCTTGAACAGGCTGGACAGGTAGAACGCCGGGTGCAGCTTGTTGGCTCGACTGACCTCATCTGAGGCGCGAACCCATTTCGACATTTCCGACCACAAGACATCCCGGAGCTGCGATGCGGAAGGTGCGGTACAAGGCACCTTCGGGAAATCGAAGCACTCCAGCATCCACCAGATGGAACCGGCTACGACGGAAGTCTTACCGACACCGTGTCCTGCCCGTACCGATACCTTGGATCCTGACGGCGCAATGGCCTGAAGTAGCCTGGTCTGCTGATGCGTGGGTTTTAGCCCGAGCCGATGACGGACGTAACTGTCAGGATCGGCGCGCCAATGTTCCCGTAACTTCTGCCAATCGACTACGTCAGCCTTGGTGATCTCCGCCACTCTTCACCGCCGCAAGAAGGGCGGAGACACCGCCGGCTTCGAGTTTGAGCCCACCCGAGTGCTCGACTTCCTGCTTGTCGCGCCACTGATCCTTGCGGCGGTTGAGGAGCCACAGCCGGCCAGCGGCGGTATCAGGTGGCACATGCTCGCGGTAAGGCGTCTGCACGATCTGGCCAGCTACAGCCATGATCTTCACGGCGTCGAAGGTGTAACCAACCGCGCGATGGTAGAGGCTCATCTCCACCCGATCGTCGGCGGCATCCTTCCCCACGCGAGTTGCGGCAGAAAAATCAGCGAATTCAATTCGCCACTGCCGGATCGTTTCGGTGGTGATACTAAAGAAATCGGCAAGATCGATGTCCGTCGCGCCGAGCTTGCAGAGCTTTTCCGCTTCGATAGCGACTTGCGGATCGTAGGACCGCTTGACCCGAGAGGGTGGTTCTATTGAGGGCGGAACGCCCTTGTAGGGGTTCGGCTTGCGGCCGGCGCCTGGACGCTTGCCGCCACGAGCCATTTGAATTCCGATCTAATCAAACCTAGCCTGAACCGCCAGGGATCTTGCTGTTTACCCATCGGGCGAATTTGGAAGCAGAGGCAAGATTCGAACTTGCGATTTCCGGTTTATGAGACCGGCGGGGACGACCGTGCTCCCCTACTCTGCGTTAACTAAGCGTAGCTCTGGGCACCGCTTCGCACGGCGCTACGGTGTAAAAAAAGCCACACCTCGTCCGTGCTGTGATTACGTGCATATCCTGAAACGGTTGTCAACTGGCTTCACCCGGCTTCCGCGTGGCACGAAGCGTCCCCGCTTCATCTTGTCGTCTGTGTTGTCCTGTACGGTTCCCAAGACAAGGTGCGCTGGATTACAACACATTGTGTTATCACACGTGTGCCGGATCAGCAGACCGTCTGGAATACGCCTCCGATGGTGAAGTTCCCAAGCCATCCGGTTGGCCTTAATCTCCCGCCCGCCAATTGAAGTTCTGCCATAATATAGCCCATTGTGACCTGAGAAGCCTTTCAGCCATAACCAACAATCATCAGGTCCACGTTTGTGGACAGACTTCCAGAAATCATGCAGAAAATGTTCCATGTCTTTCCCCCGCAAGCTACTCGCCGGCACAATGCAAGAGGGCACCGCGCTTCCCGAAGCGGTCAAGAAACAGCTTGAGCCTGCTCCGGGGATCAGCATCGAGAATCATGTTCATCGCCTCGCCGAACCCTTGCGTCGCAAAAGCACGGCGCTTCGGCCGGTCCTTCATGGCCTTCGACCATATGAAATCCACCCACCGCCGTTGATTGGCGAACATGAGATCTCCCACGACGGTGTCGCGTACCTCCGCCATGCCGCCGGCCATCTTGACGTAGCCGGCAACGCCGTCACAGAGACGGGGCGTTCGGAAGTCGATATCGCCGCGCGCGTCCGGATCAAGCCCGACGAACACGTAGCGCGGAAAGAGCGGGCGTAGCCGCACGATCTCCTTGCGGTGAGACACGACCCATTCCGCGATTTCGGGCGCACACGCCTGAGATCCAGCCTTGGCTATAGCCTCGACAGCGACGGCCTCGGCAGCTGGCTTAGTCTGAAGGATAAACCATCGACGGCCGAACGTAACCCGCACCGTCTCCGCATAGGCCGCCGCCCCGATCTCGCGAGGTTCCAGGAGGCTATGCTTGCCGAACGCCGCGCTGATGTCCTCGGGCGGGCTGTCGCGGTCGATCGTGGATCGCGCCCCATCCTGCTTGGCTCTGTCGATGCGGGATTGCTGTTCGCCGTCGGGGATGTCGTCGTGGGGACGGCGGGGAGTGCCGTCTTCGTCTGGAATTGAAGAGATCATCGTGATCCTCTATGTCTCGCTTTCGGAATGGCCCGGCTAGAGCTTTCCTTTGCGAGACGCCCGTCCGGTGA
>JAABUJ010003651.1_pt1 | contig 17060 bp, 16 predicted proteins | sample 5559131 | NCBI WGS metagenome assembly JAABUJ01 (sample SAMN10711875, study PRJNA513366) | rock metagenome | isolation source: Antarctica rocks | place: Antarctica: Victoria Land, Mt New Zealand nord | collected 2016-01-07 | reverse complement strand
CGATTACGAATGATCAAAGTCTAGAGCAATATTTTAGACACTACGTCAACAATACTTACAACAACTAAGTATTACTTTTATTTATGACTCAATTAACATTAAATGCAAAGATTTCGAATATTACTAAAATAACTTTATTCTTCGTCAACTATAATAGAGAACTTAATTTTTTTAAGAAAGAGCGAAAGCATTTGTTAACACAATTAGTTATGGAAAGAATAGCGACACTAAAAAAGATACACGATAACATCTCAAAGATGCAAGAGAAATTGATTAAGTATTAAAACAAAAAACGAAAAATGACATCTCAACTAAAGAAGAGAAATAAAATATATCTTTTTATGAAAAATCTTAAGACAAGAAAGTTAAGCAAGAAATTGAATCATATTAAAGTCGAATCGTTTCTCGTTAAGAAAACAAAGAGATTAATTAATTACGAACTCGACTTACTTAAGAACGTCAAAGTATTTTTAATATTTTATATCTTATTGTTGAAACTAGCGAATTCAATTACGCCTTTATAAGACACATTTTATTTTCATTTACAAAAAGAGAAACAATATAAGGTTGAAGAAATTCTAAAACAAGAAGATCAAAAATATCTTATCAAATGAAAAGAATATTCTATCTCGAAGAATATATGAGAGTCAAAGAAAAATCTTAATCGTTGTCGAGATCTTCTAAGAAAGTTTTATCAAAACTAGATAAAGAGACGATAGCTCAATTCTAGTCAATCGAAAGTTGAAATTGTTCGAACGACACATCGAATAGCAACTCGAAAGTCTTTGCAATAAGCTTAGCAAAAAGCGCTTCATTTATCTCTAGATTATCGATGTTCTTTCACTTCGTTACGATCATTTCTTTCTCTTTATCTTTTAGAAAATTTAATTGTTTTTTCAAGCGACTTAGCTTCGCACGCGCTTCGCGCACTTTTTTCTTTAAACGTAATCGTTTCTTATGAATTCGTTTGATCGAAATAGACAAGATTGCTAAATTATAATTACAATTCGATCACATACATTTCACACACTTTTTAGAATCATCGTTCACACAATAGACTTTATTAGACATCGCACAATTGCGACAAGGACGCATCGCTAGACACACAAGATCTAAAGCGTCAAAAAGATCTTTCTTACGAAAAGAAGAATTTCTAGTATTAATTTTTCTTGAAGGCATTGTGAAAAGGCATTAAGTTTTCGAGACGAAAACTCTAAAGAAAAAGAATAGTGTTACGAGCTTATTTAAACTATATCAATGATTTAAGTTCTACGCGCTATTAACGAACATGTCATCATGTTCGACATGTTTAAAGAATGAGCATCTCGAACATAATGTTTGCTATGTTCGATGAGCGAACATCGCGAACAATGATGTTCGTTATATTTAACGAACGAACAAGACGAGCAATCTATATTTTCTTAGTATATAGAAACTAGAAATACGACTCTTCTATAAATCGTGTTTAACTTATTTTAAGTTTTTACTTATTGTTACTTTAATTCATTAAATCATCTATAAAGATTTGTTGAACATAAGATTGTCTATAGTTGCAATCCTTGTTATTAAGTGATTGCTTGCATTGCCTAAAGACGTTTACAAATCTCTTTAATAACATAACTTGCTCTAATATCTTTTACGAAAGTATTAGCGTAACAACAATAAAAATTTTGAATTAAATATCTTAGATAAGATTGTAAAATACAAAGTAGAAAAAGATTTTCAAGATTTAGAATTTTGTCGCTTAATAGATTTTAAGTCGATTATTAAATCTATTAAATTGTCGAATTGCTTGTCGATCGATCTAGTAATAATAAAGTAAATAGTTGTTACGCTAGTACTTTCACAAAAGATATCAAAGAGAAGTTTATGCTTTGAAGAGATTTGTAGGTGCCTTCAAGTCAAGCAAGCAATCACTTGATAACAAGGAATTGCAACTTAGTAGTCGTAACAATAAGTCAAGACTTAAGATAAGTTAAACACGATTTATAAGAAAGTCGTGTTCTAGTTTCTATATACAAAGAAAATATTAATTGTTCGCCTTGCTCGTTTGTCAAGCATAGCGAACATGATTGCTCGCAATGTTCGTTCGTCGAACATGTCGAACATCATGCTCAAAATGCTCGCTTCTCGAGCATGTCGAACATCATGCTTAGGATGTTCGCTTTTCGAGCATGTCGAACATAATAGTAGATTCGCTCGTGAGGCGTAGAACTCAAATCACTAGTATAGCTTTAATAAGCTCGTAACACTATCTTCTTCTTTAGGGTTTTTCGTCTCGAAATCCAATGTCTTCCCATCATGCCTTCAAGAAAGATTAATACTAGAAATTTCTTTCTTCGTAAGAAAGATCTTTTCGACGCTCTAGAACTTGTGTTTCTTGTGATGCGTCCTTGTCGCAATTGTGCGATGTCTAGTAAGGTCTATTGTGTAGATGATGATTTCGAGAAGTGTGTGAAGTGTGTGCGATTCGATCGTGATTATGATTTGGCAATTTCTTCTACTTCGATAAAACGAATTTACGAAGAACGAATGCGCTTAAAGAAAGAAGTGCGCGAACCGCGTGCTAAGCTAAGTCGACTAAAAAAACAACTTGACTTCCTAGAGAATAAGGAGAAAGAAATGATCGTAACGAAGTGAAAGAACATTGATGATTTAAAGATGAACGAAGCACATTTCGCTAAGTCTATTGCGAAGACTTTTGAGTTGCTATTCGATATGTCGTTTAAACAATTTTAACTTTCGATTGATTAAAATTGAGCTATTGCTTTCTTGCCTAGCTTTGATAGAACTTTCTTAGAAGGTTTTGGCAACGATTAAGATTCTCTTTTGGCTCTCATGTGTTCTTCGAGATAGAATATTTCTTTCATTTGATAAGATACTCTTGATTTTCCTGTCGTAGAATTTCCTCAACCTCGTATTGTTTCTTTTCTTGTGAATGAAAATAAAATGTGTTTTGTAAAGGTGTGATTGAATTTGTTAATTCCAACAATGAGATATGAAAGACTAGAAATACTTTGACGTTCTTAGGTAAGTCGAGTTCGTAATTAATTGATCTCTTAGCTTTCTTGACGAGAAACGATTCGACCTTGACATGGTTTAATTTCTTACTTGATTTTCTCGTTCTAAGATTTTTCGTAAGAAGATATACCTTATCTCTCTCTTTTAGTTGAGGTGTCGTTTTTCGTTTCTTGTTTTGATACCTTGTCGACCTTTCTTGCATCTTAGAGATGTTGTCGTGTACCTTCTTTAGTGTCTCTATCCTTTCGATAGTTGATTGTGCTAATAGATGTGTGCGCTCTTTCTCGAAGAGATTGAGTTTCTTGTTATAGTTGGCGAAGAATGAAGTGACCTTAGTGATATTCGAAACCTTTGCATTTAGTGTTAGTTGTGTCATAGATAGAAGTGATACTCAATTGTTGTAAGTATTGTTGACGTAGTGTCTTAGATATTGCTTCAAACTCTAATTTGTTCGTTCTATTTGATCATTCGTGATCGAATGATAGGCAATGGACATTTAGAGTCTTGTATCTAACATTAAGAGAAACGTCTTTCAATAGTTAGACGTGAAGAGCTTGTCTTTGTCACTAGTTAATTCTTTGAATATATTATGATATCGTATAAGTCGATTCAATACAATGTATTCTAGTTGTTTTGCTATGAACTTCTCTTTGCATGCGATAATATGTGAGTACTTGATAAGTTTGTCAATCATTACTAGTATCGAGTCATATTGGTCTTCAATTGCTAGATTCGTCGACTTAGGCAACTTAATAATAAAGTTCATCGTAACTTCATTCCATAGCGATTTAGATAATTTCTAATATTGGATTTCGTCATAGCTCGCATGTGTATCATGTTTGTTTTGTTAACAACTAAGACATCGTTTAATGTATATCTCGACAACTTGTCTCATTTGGAAAAACTAACAATGTTGGCGTAAAAGTTGAAGAATTTTGATCACTCTCGAATGCCCTTGCAATGATTTATCATGATGTTTCTTTATACATTCGTCGATTTTGTCGATAGATATTTGAAGTTTTCCTTTCTTTATTGGAAACTTCTCGATATCATCTCTAAGTATTCGTAAGATAACATTTAGCTCATACTTATTTGCTAATAGTGATTCGTTTTTATTGATCTTAAGTATGCTATAATTAAACGATTTCTTCGTTTCTATATGATCATTTCGTTTGCTAAGTGCGTCGACTTTGTCGTTATCTTTATTTGAAGTATATTGTATCTTGAACTTGTATTGTTCGAGTCGCTCTAATTATCGTATTTGCCTTCTATTAAGTTGTTTAATAGTGATAAAGTGAACAAGATTTTTGTGGTTTGTGAGAATTGTAAGTTTTGGTAATTCTTCGATGTATACTCTTCATGACTTTAGGAAAGCTACAATAGCGAGTAGTTTCTTGTCGTAAATGTCATAATTTTGTTCGATTAACAAGAGTTTTCTCGAGAGATATGTCATTGAATGTTATATGTCTTTATGCTCTTAACTAAAGCATGTATCGATGACTAGATTTGATGCGTCGATTTCAATCTTGCTTAACAATCGCGAATCGTACATTTTTAGTACTAGTTTCTTCAAGCATTTTAGCTTAAGATCCTAGAACGATTTCTCTTTTGTTGATTTTTATTTTTATGGCGTATTTTTTTTTGTAAGGTTCGTCAATGATATTGCATTAGCAAAGTAGTTCTTGATGAACTTCTTGTTGTAATTTATGAAACCTAGGAAGAATTAAACTTTCTTGACGTTGATTGATGATTTTTATTCTTTGATTGCTTGTAATTTCTTAAGATTCATGCGTACTTCATGTCGTTTAACGACAAATTCAAGGAAGTCAACTTTCTCTCGATGAAATTCGCATTTCTTTGGCTTAAGATGTAAGTTTCTCTTGTCTAGACATTTCAATACTTTGGAAACATGACTAATATGTTTCTTCAAAATATTTGAGTAAATCATGATGTCGTTCAAGTATGCTATGACAAATCGATTTAGATATTGTCGTAGTGCATCATTAATTATTTCTTGACACGTTGTCAAGACGTTCGTGAGCTCGAACGACATTATTGTGTATTTGTATAGTTTATATTGTATGCGAAAAGTTGTCTTTCACTTCTCTTTTATCTTCATTCTAATTTAATTATACGCTTCTCGTAAGTTTAGTTTGATGAAGTACTTTGCTTCGAATAGTCGATCTTGAAGCTCACTAATATTGGATAGTGAGTATCGATTTTTAATTGTAATATTGTTTAGCTTTCGATAATCGACACATAGATGAAGAGTTTCGTTCTTCTTAAGTACAAAGAGAATTAAGTATTTTGCTTATGATTGGAATTTTCTAATAAATTCTTTCTTTTCGTTTTTTGCCAGGTATTCGCGAAGTGTTTCTAACTTTTTCTTGAATAAAGCATATATGGGTTCAAACGTGAGTTGCTTGTCTAATTCAAGTTTGATTTCGTAGTTTTACGATTAATGCTTAGATAGAGCCTTTGTCGTTTCCTCTTCCTAGAATAGATGCTCCCAATTGTTATATATTCGTGATACGTGTTTTAGCGATTTCTTCGCTATATTAGATAGTTCAAGGTTCTTAGAAGGTTCGCAATTTTCTTCACTTACTTTGACTTCGTAGTCTAGCTAACCTTTGTCGATGCTTGTTAAATCGAACTTAATTAGATCGTTTTTTTGCAAGAATGCAAGCTCGCTACTTGCGATTAAGTTTCGACTCAATCTTTTATCTATTATCGAACGCTATCGATGCGTAGATTGGATATGAATTGCGTGATCACATCGCGCAAATCTAAGTACTTGTGTATTCTAGTTAACTTCTAGATTGTGTTGCTTCAATCAAGACATTCCTAGTACGATATCGTAAGTGATTATTTTCATTATATCAAAGATTAGTTTCTCGTGGTGTTGCTAAATAGCTATCGATAGTGATTTCGTTTCTTTGTTCACTTTTTCATTCTTTGCGAGTAATGGGTTTCCATCTACAATCATTAGATTGTAAGCGTTAGACTTCTTTTGAGTAGAATATTCTTTCCTCTCTATAAGAGCTCTAGTTATAAAATTATTTATCGCATTAGAATCGATCATTGCAATGAGTCGACGATCATTGATTTTAATTGGTGTGATAAAACATCATGCGTGTGCTATTAAGTTTAGTTGCTATTGTTGGGCTAACATATTGCATTTCTCTAGTATGCTCTTTATTAAGAAATTTGAACTTTTTCTTGCTCTTGTGCTATGATCTTTGCTTCGAACATCTATTTGCGTTAAGCTTTCTTTTGTTGCTAGATTATTGACTTTGTCTTTCTAGAGAATTAGTTGGCTTCGTTCTTCTCTTCTAGGTGAGTCTAGCATAAGTCGTCATAGCAAGTTGTTCAACTAAGATCTATGTGTGAATCGTGTGCTTCTTCGATAATAGCACTTTCACGTCTAAGTGGTAACATTTTGATGTTCTTGTTCTTGACGAGTTTCTAGACGTATGTCTTTGTAAGATTCAATTGCTTCATGATGTTGTCAAATATGTTCTTTTTTGTATTGACATTGCTTTCTAGCTTCTTCTCGCATTCGTTCATAATCTTCGATGAGCTAGCTAAAGTCTCAAGATAATTTGTGATATTCTCTACATAGTCGTGGAAGTTCTTTCAATCATACTTTACGTTTGAGTCGATTGCTAGATTTTGAAATTGATTAATCTTCTTGAATGCTTAATTAACTTCTTGTGTTGATGCGAGTGCCTTGCTTAATAATGTTTTATCTAGGACTTTCTATAACTAATTTGGGTTTTCTATTAGATAGTAGTCGTCGTTCGATCTAGTCTTGGAGGTGTTCGTCTCTATGTCGATTTGCTTCTTAATGTTGTTCTAACTATTAAATATCTCTCTCAACATAGCATTGATCTATTGGCGATTTATCAAGTTTCGCGATTGATAATTCCTTGCGAAGTGACTCGATTTGTCACATGAATAGCACGTTTTTTGGAATTTGTTACCTTGCTTTCCCCTAGAATTTTTTTTTTTGCGTCGTTGAATAAAATTCAATTTCATTGATGTAGGCTCACGATAGTTTGAGTTACTGTATTTCTAATTAAAACGAAATTCTTTCTAATAATATTTGGTCGTTAGTTCAAAGAAGATTCCTGCTCTTTCATGGGGTTGATCGTATCGCTTTTTCATAGTTCTCTCATATAGCTTGTCGTCGAGATCGATGACTACTTCGATGAGATCGAACATGTCGCTAATGAATCTTTCATCGCGCATAATTTCGTCCTTGAGGTTGTTCTTAAGATCTCGTCGAAACATTGTCATTAGTGCGACATCGTCTCACTTGATAAGATTGGCATATTTTTGAAATCTAGCTACATAGTTTGTTGCAAAGATTCGTTGAATTAGGTGCTAAATCATCCTTTTTGCGATTTGTTTCTCGTTAGATGTTTCGAAGATTCTTCGAAGCTCTCTTTTGAAATTATTGAAGTTCGTAAACATCGCACGAGAATTCTCGCTATTGTTCTTCAAATACTTGCGTAAGTTTGGCTTGAGCTAGTGTTGAGTTCTTCCTTTAAGAAATGTCGATGCAAAAATCGTCTTTTGGTTCGTTGAAACAAAATAGAAGATGAAGTAAATATTCATTTGCATAAGTTAATTCTCTAGGTCGATACGATCTTCATGGTAGACGTTGGGTTTGTTGATCTTGACTTTGTCGTCTTCACTAAAGGTTGATCGACGTGATGCTAATGAGCTATTGCTCGAGGTAGAAGCGCGTTGACCTAATATAGACATCCTTAGAGTGTTCAAAGTGTTACGCTAGTACTTTCACAAAAGATATTAGAGAGAGGTTTATGCTTTGAAGAGGTTTGTAGGCGCCTTTAGGTTAGGCAAGCAATCACTTGGTAACAAGGGATTGCAACTTAGTAGTCGTAACAATAAGTCAAAACTTAAGATAAGTTGAATACGATTCATAAGGAAGTCGTGTTCCAGTTCCTATATACAAAGGAAATATTGATTGTTCGCCTTGCTCGTTCGTCGAACATAGCGAACATGGTTGCTCGCAATGCTCGTTCGTCGAACATGTCGAACATCATACTTAGAATGTTCGCTTCTTGAGCATGTTGAACATCATGCTTAGGATGCTCGCTCCTCGAGCATGTCGAGCATGATAGTAGATTCGCTCGTGGGGCGTAGAACTCAAACCACTAGTACAGCTTTGATAAGCTCGTAACAATAGTAATTTTTACTTGTTAATAAGATTTTTATACGTATTTTATTCTAACTTTAGTTTTATCAAAAATCTTTTTTTAGTCGACACTAGAAAAAAAGTAGATATTTCGACAAAATATTAAAATTTATTTTAGGATTGCATCTAGAGCTAATCTAAATATCAAGATATCTATAAACTATCGATGCAAATCGTAATATAGATCTTCTAAATCGAATTGCACAATTTGCAAGATGTCTCAAACTAAACTGCACTAAATAGTTTAATCTAATAGTGCATCAATAGTGTGAAACGATTTGCAAACGCTTGCGAACCTTGTAATTAAAAAACGAAGGTATATCAAAATCCGATCTAACAAGAGGGCTAATGCCAAGGACGTAGAAGATAAAGGGGCAGTTCTTGGCCGCCCACCATTCTATCCAGCATATTGGCCCTTCCTCACTGCAATCCCCTCGTTCAACCCGCCCACCGCCTCCATTTTTCCCTTGCCGCCTAATCAGGGGATTTTCAGGCGACTTCGTAGGTCCTGCAGCCCCTTGCGGTTAATTGTTGGTCACAATAATAAGCGGGTACTAGAAACGGTCAGCTGGAAGAGTAACTAGGACCTACGAAGTCGCTCCGTTTCACCCACACCACAGGACAGTCTGCGCCAGGAGATTAGTCGGCGTAGCAGTCCTAGTGGAAGCCAACGGTGCGAAGCGTGTTATAGGATATTAATAAGGCGAGTGGGTATGTCAGGAAGCTGCGACAGGCTCAAGGCCGTGCAGAAAATGCGAGCGTGCGATACGTGTGACGGTTGCGTATGTTCGTATGGTGGGCCCATAGTCATGCAAACGATTCTCAACCGTGCATGCAAAAAGCTCACGGAAATGGCGAACACGATATAGCTTCCTCCTCCTCCTCCTCGATCTCGCTAGTGATACTTATCATACTCCACTTCGTTTCTAGAAATAGTATTGTTCAAGCGCTAGAAGTATCTTGACCCAGACGTATGCCACGGACGAGGAACGCCTCATAATAAAGTCCACTGGAGACGAAGAATCCAATGCCGAATATAATTATCAAGCGAAAGCCAGAGATAGTGAAGCTTGAACTTCACTGATGTTGTAGTAGGAAGGCTAGCATACGTATGGAAGTCGCGAAGCACCTCGATCATATTCTTCGACTTGAGAGCGTCACGATCTTCGAAAGCGAAGGAGTCGATATTAAATCTCGCGATGTCCTTGATATATAGCCTGCTGTGGAGTATGTCGTCGGGTTAGCGATAAGGTATACTAGGAAACATAGCGGACGAGGGGAAAGTCTGCGAAACACTCGAAGAGCCCTTGGCGATAATAGAGATGTGATGAAAGAGGGGTTTAGGGAGGTGATTTTGGAGGCCTGCGAACAGCAATTAGCAATAGAACATCAAGAGGTTAAACTGTGCGCAGAATGTAAGCTGCAAGGTCGGAAGGAGATCTTGAAGTGGGTGAGCAGGTCGAAAAGAGACGATTGCAATGAGGAGGGGATGCAGTGGGCGATCACCATATTAAATAAATAGGATGGTGGGCGGCCAAGCAATGGCCCCTAATCTCCTTCGTCTTTGGCACTCCCCCCTGTCCTGCAGGGCTCTATAAAGGCAATAGCAGCATGACCGATGCATGACTGGTTGTTGCAAGAAGAGAAGATCATATGGAAACACTGCTTAGTCAATGGGACTAGCTCAGAGACTCGTTTTGAAGCATTGTAGATATGTGAGAAGACGTTAGACTTGCTTTCTGGGCATGGTGAAGCATGGAGGAAAGAGTGGAGGAAATAGATCTAAGAGCAAGGAAGCGAGCGGTTGAGAAATCTCCAGCTTGGAAAACATTGCTTTATAGTATGATTTAGGGTGTTGGTCAAATCCTATCCTGCATGCAGGCCGTGTTAGTTTAAATAATACCCCGGCTGTCCCAACCTTGGTGTCCCTTAGGAGTCGGCGGAGGAGGAATCGAAGTTCCTCCAATACCTCGTTCTCGCTGCTCCAGCTTCTGCATTTCGGTGAGCTTCTCATAGTCCACCATCGCGTTAACTTTTCTTAGTGGAGCTTCCCATGCCGACAGGTCGACTGCAACCGGCTCATCATTCAGATATAGCAGCCCGGCATATGCACCATCAATAGCAACAAACACGCGTGAGTGCTGCGCTACGCGTGCAATGGTATGGCCAGGAGGCTTGTCAATATCAACCGGCAGCTGGACCCCTTTTGCGTGAAGAAGAACTCTGTTCCCCACCAACACGTGATACGTCCGTGGGGGATCAGACGCGTTAGGTTCGATATAGGCTGAGACGCCACGCCCTGCTATAGATTCGATGTGGCGAATAGAGCTTTCGGCTATCTTAGTGTTGTGTAAACGCATATACCGGCGGGCGAATCCCAAGATGGCTTTGGTGGTCGTATTCTTTGACTGTGATTCCGCAAGGGCGACCAGACTCCACCAAAGGTGACGACGTTCTGTAGTAGTATCCCAAAAATAGGAAATTGCTGCTCGAACGACGGTCTCGTTGTGCGACCCAATGTCTCCCAGTTGCTGCCTCCTTGTTATCAACTCCGAACGTGCGACAGCCCGATTGTACGGTAAGGCATCCTTTGTGTCATCCTCGGAATTTGTGAGCAATTTGACAACTCTGATGTGGCCATTGTAGCGCGCCCACTCGATGGCTGACCATGGTCCGTAGTGGTCTTCAGCGTGCGGATCTGCACCACGTTCTAAGAGTAATTTAGCCACATCATAGTGCCCCCTGAAGCTCGCTATGTTGAGCGGCGTTGCACCGCCACGGCCCCCATGAGCTTCAATATTCGCTCCTGCGTCCAAGAGACGTTGCACTACTTCCGTAAGACCGAATGACGCTGCGTAGTAAAGCGGAGGAGTCTGAGATATTTGAAGGGCAGTGGAGTTGGGGATAAGTAGCTGTACCCAGGCTTGGAAATTACCCCGTGCTTCATCAGCACTGAACAAGAATTCCTTCAAGGTCTTCCACGTTGAGTCATCTAGCCTTTCTAGAATACCAATATGAAGAGCCCAACGTTGCGCTGCGTATTCCAGCAATGGGAATCGTTGATACCATTCTTGCAATCCCGTTGCCGAGGAGCAAGGCCCGCCGGCAAAGGCATCGAAGGAAAGATAAGTCAGACACTTGATTGCAAGGTTCGAATGTGCTCTGCGTGGCAGTAGTCGGAAGTATTCACTCTTCCCCTGCAGATCCGACATCAGATATGTTCTGACCGAGTGGTGTGCTAGGGTCACGAGCCCCGTCTCTCTTGGACATGTGAGGAGGCTTCCGCATATACTGAGGATATCCGCGGGGTCTGCCAGGCACTTGCTTTCATCCAAGACTCGAAGTCCAGGTGTGATCTGTAAGAAATCACACAGCTCTGCCAGCCGAAGTGGCCGGAAAGTAAAGGCAAGGATTTCCAGTATCTCCCGAGCAAGGACTTTATCCTCATCATCGCCGATTCGACTTAGTAGACTTTCGTATGTCTTGTCCAGTGTTGGTGGAAGTTTGGTCAGCGCTTCTCTGACAGCTCCCGGCGTTCGCAGTCGGGACAAGGTATCGAGTTGACATTGCACCCAACGAAGCCTAGGTTCATTCAACATGGGCTCGGATCGGAACTGAATTAGGTTTTCCTACATGCCATGTGCCCCATGAGTAAGCGCCTCCTGGATCTCTGACTTCAGCAGACTGTTGTATCGTCGTAATCGCGGGTTCGTTTCGAGACTGGCCTGGATCAATAGGCTGATATCGTGATGATTGTATCGTAGGGCTGCTGCTCTTATATCTGAGAATTTCTCCATACATGGTCCAATCCCTTTCTCGTCAATGCTCGAAATGAAAAGATGAACAGCGTTGTTAGGACAAGACTGTATGATGTTTCGAAGCGACTGCAACACTATTTCAGGGTCAACGCACTCATTTATGCCGTCGATGAATAAGTAAGCACTTTCAACATCACGGATGCGCTCAACGATCAGCTGGATCAAGCGATCAGCGTCTAAGCGTCGAACTGGCGTTGAGCCCTTTGGCTGGCCTCCATTAGCCCGGTATGCCGAGTCCAACTTCTGCATGATCATCTCGGGAGATTGATAGAGCTGGGCTAGAAGAGAGCCCAGTATTGCTGTTTCTTCCAGGCTCTCAGCGTTTGCAGTGGAACAATAGAAGTATGCCAGTTTGGCTCCTGGCATTATCCTTGTCATTTTGTCGACAGCTGTAGTCCTGCATTCGAGGCTTTAGCAACCTGTGATTGAGCAAGGATATTGAGCTCAGGACCGAGTCAATCATCAAAAGATCGGGCGCTAGCCCATCCTCTATCTCGAATAGAGAGACGTCGTAGCACTCACATCAATGTTGTTTTGCCAGATCCGGCTTCGATCAAACAGTAAGAAGTCAGTATACGTGTCTAGGGAGGATCTCAAGCGCACAATTACTTACTTATTCCGTTAAGCCAAAAAGTAGATGTCGCATTCAAGAACACCCAGCTCTTGAAGGGCTTGCTATCAATGAACCAAGATCCACTGCCACCAACACGATATTGGTGGACCTTGTCGTGAGTGACCTGCGGACTAACGGGTGCAAGCCATTCGAGGATCTTTGCACATGTATATGCTGTAGACAGCTGAGTGCACTGTTCGCAATATACCAGTATGACCTACCCGTATCCTCGACTTGCTTTTCCAGGCGACTCTCTTCAACGCGCGTGTTCAAGCTAGCAATCTGGCGAGCAACCTCCTGCGTGCAGTCGCTATCTGTTGTCAGCGTAAGCCAATCGAGACACGACGCAGATCGCCATAGCAGTGCCGTGGTTACGGTAAGTATTGTTTGACAGGATGCCGAAGTAGGCTACGCGAGAGCAGTTCAATGAAAGTAAAGCATAGAATGTAGGAGAAGGAGTCTTTCCTTTACACACATTTCTACGGTAACTTGAGACAGGATGAAGTAGGTCTTGACTCGCTCGAGGCGTTGGAGATGGCTATTGGTTTCGGTCTCTTTGAGTGGCCACTTCATTTTCTGGACGGCCACTTTCACTCGGCTTTGAGGCGGATCTAGCGACTTCTTAAGCTCCTGTAAGAATACCAGAGTATCCTCCAGAACTTGCTTTGTGCTGCTGGGTCCATGAAACTCTGGGCTGGCTTCGGGCTCCGATGGCGCAGCCTGTTGTCTCTGCAATTTCATGTGTTCAAGTACGCCTATCAGAGCATAGAGCTCACTGCTCAGGCCTCGTATGCTATCCGATGCCGCCCTAACATTCTGCGCGAAGCTGTAGATTGTCGAGGCTACGTTGAGAGAAAGGCCTACAACGGTTAGGATGAGGCCGCTGACGTCCGCCATTGTAATGTTTCGGATCGTAGTTGATAGAACTCTCCTAGCCCCTCAAGTTATTATAAGGGGCTGAATCTTGCTCCCTGTGGACTCTAATATAGTCTATCTTCCGAGATTGAAGGCCGGAGGAGGCGCAACAGCGAACGTGGAAGACTCAGAAATCCAACGTCGCATAACGCGTTAGGCAACACAGTCACGCCGGAATACTTTGACTACCTTCGTATGCGGCCGAACGACTGACCCTTGCATTGCGCTCTTTGGGACTGAGTAGGTGGAGAAATCAGTGGAAAGTACACGGATTTCTGGTTGCAGAAGCACAGAAAGAATGAGACGTCAGCGGTCAGAGAAGCCACGAACATGTCACTGGATCTTCCGATACCGCTCAGCGTTTAGAAATCGAATGTAACAGCACGAAATCGAAGATGCACAGCTCAGAATAGAGCCGAAGTTCGCCAAGACCCCCGGCCTCGTAGGGCTTATCCTATAGGGCTTATCTCATATTTCCTAAGGGCCCATCGAGGGCTTGATGAATGATCTTGAGCCTTCCAATTTTCCATTTTGTTCATATCACCTCGTCATTCACACTTTCAGATGGTGATCTTACTCAATACGTCTGACTCGTCCTCATCCTCCCATCTTCCTTTCGCCCCCATCCCCCGTATCCTCTCTCTTCCCCTCCGTCGTCGATATCAGCACCATGTCTCCCCCGTCAACGCTTTCAAACAAGCGTCGTCTGGCAGACCAGCGCCCTGCGAGCCTGAGAAAGAAGAAGAAGAAGTCCTGTTACCCACTCGAAAATGCTTTTCTCTGCGAGGATTCCGGCTACCTCCCACCATATGGGCTTCGTGAGCATGAAGCCCCGGCGCGCCTAGCCTTGAAACAGCTCCCACGTCCCAAGAATCCCAATGGTCGGGATCCTTTTCAGCATCTTGGTGACGATGTTGTCCATCTAATCATCATCAGCTTAGCTGCGAAGGACACTGAGACGATACGTAGAGTGTCCCATTTCTGGAAAGCTACGTCGGAATACCATTGTGGCAAGGGCAGTGTGATCCAGCATCTCCCGTGGGCGGCATCTCAGGACCTCCTCGGGTTGACTAAGGAAGACATCAATCTGCAGTATCGGCGTCAGCGTATGTATCTGAAGGGTCTTCGGTTGCATCTGGAGGCCTACTTACTGACTCTTGCAGTGTATCACTACAGCAGCCTCGAACTCGGCATCGCAACTCGGGCCATCAAATTCACAGGGGTCTACGATTGGCACATGAACGACAACGCTATAGCGTGGACCAACGGTCACGACAAGGCCTTTACTCGCGTGCTGAAGGCTTCCAACGGAGTTCCAATCTCTTCAGAGGACGAAATTGCTGACTTCGGCCATCAGCTTTCAACCGAGATACCCTACGTCCAGCTTGCTAAGACAGGAGACTTGGTTGTCCTACATCGCTCTTACCATAACCATGACGATGTTGTTCCGGCCCTCAATGACCAGTCGCAGCACCGTTGCCCTCCAGCTGACGACGTGTTATCCAAGCTGACCAAAGGTTGTGAACAGTGGCAAATCCATCTCAAAGGTACAATTTGCAAGCCAGTCATTGGGAAAGATGCCGTCTACTTTGTTGAAGCTTGGCCCGAAGGACCGCTTTGTGGTGAACACGGACCAGCTTTCAAGAAAATTGATCTTGCAACTGGGGCTATCCTGTACACCACCACCCCCCCCGAGATCCATGAAACCGGAGTCTTTGTACGTCATAAGCAAGGCGACGATGCAATATCTCCAGGATACTGCAAGATTCAAACACCTACCCGGGGTCGCAAGATCGAAGTCGCTATGCTTGATACTTCTCTGAAGCTCGCTGGTGATGAGGCTCTAGCTGTTTGGAGCGACGTCAATCTACGCATCCACATTTTCTCCACAGCCGCGGGACAGATACTCTTCACTTACAATCGCGATTCCATGACCACTTTGGCTGTCAGTGTTGTAAAGCCGCAGATCTGGGATATCTTGGCTCGTCCCAGCATATCCGGCATCGATTCTCTACGTCTCAGTACCTATGATCCGCGCACGGAAGCCGTGACTTACGCTTTCTCGAGCCCTGGAATCGATTCATGGCGTGCACATACAGAGGCTCCTGGCTTCATAGATGCGGACCGCCCTATGGCTTTCAATATTTGTCACAGCATTCATATGCCTTTCACAGATCTAAATACTAGGGATCCTTTCACTACCATAGAGATTGTCGGGCTGGAAAAGACGGTCGTTGGGGAGAAGATCCTTCTAGGAAAGGTTGTACGACCCCAAAAAGACGTCGAAGACGAGGAGTACAGAACCCTGATCACACTTCCGCCACAGCCAGGCAAAGATACCAAGCGCCGCCTACTCGAATTCGAAGCACCCTGGGTCGTGGGCAAAGACGACTTCTTCGGCCTGGTACAAGGCTACTTGGTTTACCACAACTTCGAAGACAAGGAGCTCATTGTGATCGACTTCTCGCCCACATGGTGATCGACTACAAGATCGCTCGACATATTTTGACGAGCATCAACAGCGATCACATGCCCATTCCACAGGTCATACCAGCCAGCAGCACGCGTATCTCATGAATTGAGCCTGGACCGCGAGTCCAGCACCTATCTTATGATTTCCATGGCCGCATTCGCATTCACATAATCTGCCTCTTCATTCCCCAATTCTAATGATACTGAAAATCTTTAACGGCCATCATACTAGCATCCAGGGCGCAAAAATCTGGATGCGCGGAGATACCCCGATCACAAAGCAATCATGCAGCGAAGGCGTTCAGGACAACGCAGCTTACGATACCTAGATCTCCGCTGTTCTCTATGTGCCTTGCTATGTGCAGCGTCACCATAATTGAGTCGACGCAACTCCAGTATGGCCAGAGATAGCGAATCTAGGTATTTTCCATTGTGCATAGTTGCATCGTCCGTGTTGAATGTGAGAACCGCTTCCCAACTTCGTACTCCACGTCCTCGATCTTCTCGAACCTTTACAGCGAGTCTTATTGTCTCTCATGATCCCTACTTATCTCCGCCCCAGTTCTCATAATTCTACTTCCGTCGCTTTGGGTCTCTCCCCTTTCTTGCACCAAAGCTTCCCCATCCCTTATCCCAACCCCCCACCACCACCATTCCACATTACCTCTTTCTTTTTCGCAATACGCTCTAACTTCCTCTCCGTAAGATCTCCGTTTACTTCAAACTTATCATCCCAGATCCGGCATCTAAGTTCGCTTCCGCATCCGGCCACATTTTCATCTCTTTGTCTGAACCGCGCCGACTCCCACCAACCCCACAAACGAACTACCTTGACATACACCCATATCCATAAGCATGTGATAATTTCGTTTACTTCCTTCCCGATCAATTGCGCTTTGAGGACATTCATATTGCCTTTACTTCACCACAACGCGTTCCCCCACACATTTGATCTTTAACCATTATAACACCATTGCCTAAACCCTACATCTCATAT
>JAABUJ010003645.1_pt1 | contig 17070 bp, 14 predicted proteins | sample 5559131 | NCBI WGS metagenome assembly JAABUJ01 (sample SAMN10711875, study PRJNA513366) | rock metagenome | isolation source: Antarctica rocks | place: Antarctica: Victoria Land, Mt New Zealand nord | collected 2016-01-07 | reverse complement strand
GCAGTCTTCTCACCGACCGGCGCAGCCTGTATCGCTTCAGACGGTAATCGCGGTGGCTACCACGCAACTTCATCGATAAGTGAGGTCAAGGTTGACGCCCACGCCAGGCAGTCCGAGAACCCGACCGGCACCGAGGCGTGACCCCACACCATGTCCGAGAGCCCAGCCGCCGCCAACGCCAGGTGAACCGCGACGGCAACATCCTCGGGGGACTCCACCTGTGTCACGCTCGGATCCCGGGCTGCGGATCGACCCGCCCGCCGCCGGCGACCAAGCGTTCGTGCTCGGCGAGCACTTCGGATGCGCTGCGGAACGGCTGCGGCATCTGATCACCGGTCTGCCAGTACACCTCGAGGTTGTTAGCTTCCGGGTCGAAGAAGTAGATGCCGATCGCGTTGCCGTGATCCAGCACCCGCTCGATCCGGGCGCCGCAGTCGGTCAGCACGGTATGGAAGCGCTGCAGTGTCTCGACGCTGTCCACCCGCCAAGAGATCTGATTGATCAGCTTCGCCTCGCGCGGAGCCGTTCGTCCTTGGGCCAGCACCATCTCGTGGTGTTCCTGCTCTGGGCGCGAGGACACGAAGACCATGCCTTGTCCGGGGTCCTCGTCGGTGACGGTCAGGCCGAGCACTCGTTCGTAGAAGTCCCGCATCGTGTCAAGGTCGTGACGTAGAGGCCGGTGTGCCCGAGTTCGAGAATTGCCACTGTGCTGCCTTTCGTGGGCTCAGATAGGAGAGTATGCGGTGCAGCGCCGACTCAAGGAGAGGGGTTCCGACCATGCGATTCGCGGAAGTTCGCGGTCCAGAGGCCGAAGCTGAGCCGTACGACGCGCGTGCTGGAACGGTGCGTCACCATCGATGACCTGCGCCGCGAGGCCTGCCGCCTGTGGCCGCGAGGAGTGCGCGGATACGTCGACGGGGGCGCAAACGGCGAGCAGACCTGAAGCACAACCGCGACGCGTTCCGCGGCGTCGTGCTAGGGCGGTAGTCCGGCTTGTTAGATCTGCGGACGAATTCACTATAATTATTATGTAGTGTTGTGACTGAGTTGAACCTGACGACGAAGATTCATTCGCTTTTCTTCATGGGTAGTGCCCGAACGAGGGAGCAGGGATGGTCACCACAGACGATGCGGGGGCGGTGCTGTGACCGCCACGCTGCCCATTGACGGGGTTGCGTCGCTGGGCAGACGCCCAGCGGAGTTGCGGCGGCGATCGCTGGTGAGCGGTGAGCGCCCGGTAGTACGGCTCTCACGCGCTGAGTGTGTTGCCGTCCAGCTCATGGCGATCGCCGAAGCAGCAGTTGCCGGCGATCGGCTGGGGTCGAAGGAGGAGTTGCGCGGGCGGTGCGAGGTTTCGGTTGGCACCTTCAACGAGGCGGTGCGCATCGCGCAGTCCCGGGGCATCGTGTCGGTGCGTCCCGGTCCCGGCGGTGGAGTGTTTGCTGCCGCCCAGTCGGCGATGGTGCGACTGGGCAATTCGGTGCTGGCGCTGGATGCCGGTGACACGTCGGTCGCCGAGGCGGTGCGGATCCGTGACGCCCTCGACCCACTACTGATCGAAGACGCCCTGTGGCACGCCTCCCCCGCCGACATCGCCGGTATGCGCGAGAGCATCGCCGACATGGCCACTGCGGTCGCCCGCTACGACCCCACTGCTTTTGTGCACGCGAACTGGCAGCTGCACGCACGCATCGCCACGGTCAGCCCGAATCCTGTGCTGCGCTCGCTCTATCTGAACCTGCTCGACCAGATTGAGTCGCGGACTCTCGATGTCCTGCCGGTGAGTGAGCAGCCGTTGCCTGCCTACATCGCCGAGCGGCTCCGCTTGCATGCGGCGATCGTCGATGCGCTGGACAGTCGTGACCGCGATCTGGCGTTGCACCTCATCACGCAGCACAACACCGGCAACGCGATGCCAGGGGCGCTGCTTCCGGCCTCCCCTGCCGTAGAGTCCCCGAAAGAACAGGCGAAGCCAGCATGAACGACAGAGCGACTGATCGTGTGCACACGAGCCAGTGGGGAGCTGCCGGTGTCGTGCTGGTGCACGGCGGGACACCCGGCGGCGGCGCCCCAGGTCGGTGACCGGCAAACCGAGCAACGTGCGCACCGTGCTGTTGGCACCGTCGCAGCCGACGAGGTAACGCGCCCGCACCGTCTCGGCCTGCGGCTCGGCCCCGGTCATGGTTTCCGTCGTGAGCGTCACCCCGTCGCCGTTCTGCTCGACCGCGACCGCGGGCAGGCCCCGGCGGAGGGTGACGTGGGCTGCTGGCGGGCACGGGCGTCCAGCTCCCGCTCCAGATCGGGCTGGGCGAAGAAGTTCGACGCGTGCCACCAGGACGGCCCGACACCCCGCCAGTCCACCTTCAGCAGGGTTTCCCGTTCGGCGTTCTTCCATTCGTACCAGTCGTCGTAGGGCTCGATGATCGGATTCGTGTCGGCCCGGATGTCGACCGCCTGCAGAATGCGGCCGATCTCGTGGTCGAAGTGGACCGCGCGGGGCATCGGGTAGATGTCGGGGTAGCGCTCGATGACCACGACCTGGTAGCCGCGTTGGCCGAGCAGGGTCGCCAGCAGCTGCCCCACCGGTGCGTAGCCGACGATCGCGACGTCATAGGTGGTGTCCATCGTCATCTTTCGTGATGCGTCGAGACAGCGTCGAGACGTACCGGGGTCAGCTCGGGCTGTGCGCTCCGGTCATGAGGGCGGCGAGGTCTTCGGGGGCCAGGAACGATGCCGGTGGCGGGGGCCCCCAGTTGAAGAGGCCCTGGGCGCCTTCTAGGATCTCGGGGGTCCACAGCTGGTCGTCGACGATGCAGTCCATGTCGGAGTAGTACTCGCTGAAGTTGCCGGCCGGATCCTTGAGGTACCAGAAGAAGTTGGAACCTGCGTGGTGTCGACCGAGCCCCCAGACGTGGCGTTCGGGGTGGTCCTCGAGCATTTTGAACGCCCCGCGACCAACATCGTCGATGTCGTCCACCTGCCAGGACGTGTGGTGCAGGAAGGTGACGGGTGCGGCGAGAACGAGCAGGTTGTGATGATCGGTCGAGCAGCGCAGGAACGCGCCGGCGTCCTTGATCTCGTCGCTGAGCTTGAACCCGAGCCCGTCGGTGAAGAACCTTCGCGTGACCGCGACGTCGGTGGAGCCGATGACGGCGTGCCCGAGCTTGCGTGGCTGGATCCGGTCGGTACGCAGCAGCCCCGGAGCGCGCAGACCCTGGCGCTCGTAGCGGCCGGGGCCGTTGTAGGTCGTCGCGGCCACCGCGTCCTGCACCAACCGCGGTGCGATCTCCAGCGTCGCCCGGGTACCGGTCGCCGCCTCCGTCGCGGTGATGCTGTTGTTCTTGCTGCGGTCAACCTCGATGCCGAGCCGGGTCAGGCTGGCGGCGGCGCGGTCGAGGTCGTCGCGATCATCCACACCGACGCGCAGCTCGACGAGGCGACGGGTCGGGGCGTGCACGATCTGGAGCTGCCGCCCGCCGTCGCGGGTGGTGAACCAGCCCTCGGTATCCGGTTGCAGCCCGAACTCGGCGTAGTAGTCAGCCGTCTCGGCCACGTTCGGAACACCCATGGTGACCGACGTCAAACGGTGCAGAGCCATCGTCAGGCCTCCTTCGACGCGAAGAAGCGCTGATGTAGCTGGCCGATACCCTCGATGTGCGAGACGAGTTCCTCGCCGGCCTGCAGGAAGCGCTGCGGGCTACGACCCACACCGACGCCGGAGGGGGTGCCCGTGAAGATGACGTCGCCGGGCAGCAGCGCGATGGCGGCGGACAGTTTGCTCACCAGCGCGGGCACGGAGAAGATCATGTCGCGAGTTCGACCGAGCTGAACCTGTTCACCGTCGATGGCGCAGCCGAGCTCCAGGTCGTTGGGATCGTCGAACTCATCCAGGGTGACCAGCCACGGACCGATGGGCCCGAAGCCGGGTAGCGACTTGCCCAAGCTGAACTGGGGCGGGGTCGCGGCCATCTGCAGTGTGCGCTCGGAAATGTCCTGGCCCACAGCGTATCCGGCGACGTAGGACAACGCGTCCTCGACCGGGACCTGATAAGCCCGCCGGCCGATGACGGCGACGAGCTCCACCTCCCAGTCGGTGCGTCCGCCGGCGGGAAGCGCTACCTCGGCCTCGGGTCCGACGATGCAGGAGCTGAACTTGGTGAAGACGGGCGGCTCGGCGTCCGGGGCCGCATACCCGGACTCCGCGGCGTGCTCGCTGTAGTTCAGTCCGATGGCGAGCACCTGGCGTGGCGCCGGCGCCGGTGCGCCGAGGTCGTGCGCCCCGAACGGGTCGCCGGCGGGCAGCGTGGCCGTACTGGCCCACGCGGTGAAGTCCGCCCACCTCTCGTAGATGGCCTGCGGCGCGGAGCCGAACTCGCCGTCACTGGCCTTCTCGACGTCTACTGCCGTGTCGCCGCTGATGAGCGCGAGCCGTCCGGCGATATTCGCAATACGCACGTCTGGGTGTCCTGTTCGTCGATGCTAAGCCGGATGGCCGAAATAACCATGATGAATACGACCATAGTGGGGTTACCCCCCACCACTGTCAAGCGGCCACTGTTTGCCGAGCCGACAACGCCAACTCGTCGTGCTCAACCACCGACTCCCCCGCACCGCCACGCCGCGCAGCTCCGCGATCGGAAAGGACCGTTGCTGCCCGAAGCTCTTCCCGTCCGCGTACGCCTGGCGCGCCGGGTGCAGCAACGCCGGGGCCGCCTCCGCCCGCTCGGTGTAACGGTGATCGTTGATGGTGATCGCGAACGGTGCGTCAGCGCTGCCCCGACTCCCCACGGGCCATTCCGTCTAGCAACGGACACGTTCCCCCACCCTGCCGGTCCGGGGCAAGGAGCGCGATCGGCTTCTTCTGGCGGATACGCAACCACGAGCTGCTCGGACGGGAGCGCACCGACAACGAGGGTCAACGGTTGGCAAGGAGGGTCAACAGTTGCCCCCGTAGATCGACTTGTTCTGCAGGTAGGCCGATAATCCCTCGGGCCCGTACTCGCGCCCGATGCCGCTTTGCTTGTAGCCACCGAACGGTGCTGCGAGATCAGGCTGGTACCCGTTGACTCCGATGGTTCCTGTCTGCACGCGCCTTGCGACCTCGACGCTGCGCTCGACATCGGCACCGAACACGCAGCCGCCCAACCCGAACTCAGAGTCGTTTGCGAGTGCTACGGCCTGGTCGACGTCGTCGAACGGAGTGACCGTGATAACGGGACCGAAGATCTCCTCCTGCGCGATTCTGCTCGAGTTGTCCACATCAACAAAGACGGTCGGCTCCACGTAGTAGCCACGATCAAGGTGGGCCGGCCGCCCGCCTCCCACCAAGAGTTGGGCACCCTGTTCAATCCCTGCGCGGATGTAGCTTTCGACGCGGTCGCGCTGTCGCTCCATGGCCAGCGGACCGAAGACTGTCGCAGGGTCATGTGGGTCCCCGACAGGCAGCGAAGGCACGGTTGATCGCAGGCCGGATTTAAGTTCCTCGTAGCGAGTACGCGCCACCAGGAGCCTGGTCGAGAGCACGCAGCCTTGCCCGTTCCCGCCCATCGACACGATGGGCAGCTGAGCGAGAAACAGATCCATGTCGGCATCGTCGAGGATGATGGCTGCCGACTTGCCGCCGAGCTCAAGGCTGCACGGCTTCATCACTTTGCCGCACTCCGCCGCAATTGCTCGACCTGCGTTGGTGGAACCGGTGAAGGCGATCTTGTCGATACCTCGGTGAGCGACAAGTGCCGCCCCTGTCTCACGCCCCCCGGTCACGACGTTGAGTACACCGGCCGGGAGGCCGGCGTACTGGGCGGCATCGACTATGTATGCAACGCTCAGCGGTGTTTCGCCGGCTGGCTTGAGCACTGCCGTGCATCCTGCAAGCAGCAGCGGCGCGATCTTCGCGATCGCCAACATCAGCGGCCCGTTCCACGCGACGATCAATCCTGCTACACCGATCGGCTCCCGCCGGACGATGCTTCTTCCGCGAACCTCCTCAAGGCAGAGCGTGTCGCCGAGGCCCGCGTAGTAGCGCAGGATGTCGACGGAGAAGTGGACGTTCATGAGAGCGGTGATCGAGATGGGCATACCGTTCTCAGTGGTGAGGAACTTGCCAATCTCCGCAGCCTGCTGCTCCAGGCGGTCGGCCATCTTGCGCAAGTAGCCCGCACGCTCTCGCGGCGTCGTGTTCGACCACTCCGGACGAACAAACGCTGCACGGGCAGCATGCACTGCCGTATCGATGTCCTCCGCGTTGGCGTCGGGGGCCCAGCCAATCGTTGTCTCGGTGGCCGGATCGATAGCGAGGACTCGTTCGTGGCTGCGGCTCGGGATCCAGTCGCCGCCAACGAAGATGTTGCGGGTCTCGAGATCGATGTCGAGCGGTGAGGATGCCAAGTCAGTCATGGGTGCTCCGTTCGGTTCAAAGTGGGCGCGTGTCACAGTGTCTGGCGCTGGAGCTGCTGCGAGGGCGGATACGCCGTCCACCGGCCGCTATAAGGCGTCGCGGCCACATTGGGGCGCGCGCCGCGTGCGTTCATCCTTTTCCTTGATCATGAGGAGTACCGAGCGTGCATCGATGGGGTGGAGACCCGCTCGTTTCCGCTGACGCTAGACCGCAAGCACTGCTTTCTACCCCGCGGCGCTGGCAGCTCCGAAGGGGCTGGTCACTGTCTTGAATGTGACTCAACATAGCGGGTTGATTCGTTGGGTGTCAATCACCCGCGTTGACTCACTGAGAAGGACCGCGTAGCTCGGTTCGTGGCCTCAGTGGAAAAGGTCCGGCTGTGCGGCGCCCCGCCGCCGTGCAACCCCGGATCCAGGCGCTGCGAGCTGCTCACCCTGGTCACCGCCAAGTCCAGCCCACACCGAAACTCCGCGGCAGCACCCCTACCACACGGACCTTTCCCGTTGAGGCAACGAAGCAACGCTCCCGGACCTCTTGACATGAGGCAACGGGTTACTTCGGCACATACTGAGGACACGTCGCTGCGGTTTCAGGGCAGGGGGCGTGACGAACTAACCGCTCATTCAAGAGTAGATCGGGCTCATCGCTCGTTCAGCCTGCGCGCTAGAGGATGGTGGCCGCGTTCAAGTGTGTGATGGCGGCACGCTGCTCAACTGAGAGCAGCGGGCTCGAATCCAGGACCGCGGTGAACTCCTCGGCCATTCCTGCTGCGTATGGATAGTCGCTGCCGAAGAGGATGTGATCCGGATCGGCGAACGCCAACAGAGACGGGATGACCGTCGGTCCGGTCGAGAGGGCGGTGTCGAGATAGAAGCGCTGAAACGTACGCATCAACGACTCGCGGTCAGGTTTGCCGGGTAGTATCGATCCGCCTCGCGCTAGCCTGTCGGCCGCGTACGGAAGGAATCCGCCGGCGTGGGACAGCACCACGTGCGTGCTGCGGTGACGATCCATCACTCCGTTGAAGACCAGGTCCACAGCCGTACGAGTGGTGGCGAACGGGAAGTCGACCAGTGGGGCGGGCGTCCCGTCGATGGCGGGCAGCGTTGTGCTGTCCGGGTGGATCAGGACTAGTGCTGCACGGCGGTCCAGTTCGTCCCACAGCGGCTCGAACGAGGGGTCACCGAGGAACATTTCCCCATAATTGGTGAACACGATGACGCCGTCGACGGACAGGGTGTCGAACGCGTAGGCGAGTTCGACGAGTGCTGCGTCGACGTCGGGGAGTGGAAGCGTTGCAAGGTTGCCGAATCGTCCGGGCCATTGGGCGACGAGCTCGGCGGTATAGGTGTTGACCTGTCGTGCAGCCTTGGCACGTTCATTCACAGGCCATGGCCCGACCCCCGGGACGCTCAGCGACAGGAGCGCCTTCGCGGTGCCTTGGGTGTTCATGCTTTCGATCGCCCCTGCGGGGGACCACTGCTGCGGCACCCGGTGGACCGTCGGATGCTGTTGCAGGTAGTCCACCCAGAACGGAGGCAGTAGGTGGTGGTGGACGTCGATCTTGGTCACGTCTGTCACGAGAAGTCCTTCGTCGATTTCGCTGAGGGCATCACGACTAGCCCCGGGGAATGGACTTGGTGAGCTGGTAGCCGGGAACGAGGTCCATGCCACCGCCGATCGAACTGTGCTTGTAGAAGCTGCGCACGAGGTCGACGTTGGGCTCACCGTGCTTGCCGTTGATTAGTACCTCACCGGTACCGAGGCGGCGGCCGAATGCGGTCGCGCGCTCGATGTCGCGGCTGAAAACGCTGCCGCTGAGCCCGAAGTCGGTAGCGTCGTGCAGAGCAACCGCTTCGTCCTCGGTGTCGTAGACCGCTACCGTGAGCACTGGGCCGAAGATCTCGTCGGTGAAGATTCGCATCGATGCGTCCACGTCGGTCAGGATCGTCGGCTGGATGTAGTAGCCGGTATCGAACCCATCGGGTCGGCCTCCACCAAGGATCAGGCGTGCTCCCTCCTCGATGCCGATGCGGATGTAGTCCTCCACCCGAGAGCGCTGGCTAGCGGTCGCGACCGGGCCGAGCAAAATGTCAGGGTCCGCCGGATCCCCGTACGGGAGGCTGCTGAGCTTGCTCACCATCGCCGCGATGATTTCGTCGTGTCGGGATCGGGGCACGATCACGCGGGTGATGGCGTGGCATACCTGACCGGAGAAGGGCACGCAGCGCCATGGAATGGAATCGGTGAACGTCTCGATGTCGGCATCGTCGAGCAGCACTGCGGCCGACTTTCCGCCGAGCTCCGCAACAAGAGCCTTGAAATTTTCGGCGCACGAGATGGCAATGGCTCGTCCGGCTTCGGTCGATCCGGTGAAGGACACCTTGTCGATACCCGGATGGGCGACGAGCATCGCTCCGGTCTCCGCGCCGCCGGTCACGATATTCACCACACCATCGGGGATCTTGGCCTCGCGAAGCGCATCAGCCAGCAGGTAGCTGTCAAGTGATGTCTCTGGCGAGGGCTTCACCACAACGGTGCATCCGGCCGCAAGTGCTGCGGCGAGCTTCATCGACAGCAGCGCCTGCGGTGAGTTCCACGGTGCGATGGCGGCGACGACGCCGAGTGGCTCCTTGCGCACCACGGTCCCGTAGTTGCCGCCCGGCAGCACTTCCTCGGCGATGATTGCGGCCGCTTTCTTTGCGCTGTTGCGGTAGATCGCCTCGGTGATCCGCATGTTCTGTCGGACCCACCACTGCGGCGCGCCGTTCTGCCGGGAGACCAGCGCTGCAAAGTCTTCGGCACGCTTGGCGAAGGCGTCGGCGAGCCGGGACAGGGCATCGCCGCGTTCGAAACCGGTGGTCTGGCTCCACAGCTGGAATGCGGCGCGCGCGGCCGCTACGGCCCGGTCGACGTCGGCTGCGTTGCCCTGCGGGACGGTGCCGATGATCTGCTCGGTCGCCGGGCTGATCGCGGTAACGCGTTCACTCGACGAGGCGGTAACGAAGGCACCGCCGATGAAGAGGTCCTCGTGGTCGATCTGCGGGCTCATGATTCGTGGCCTTTCTGCCTGCCGTTACCGAGCGGCCGTGTTCATATCGCGATCAGGGAATCGCAATGCGGGTTGAGGTCAAGACCGGCGGACCTCCAGCCACGTTTGCTCATGGCTGGATGCGCCGGGTAGACAGTCGACGCTAATCCCGATGGTGTTGATATGTCAACAGTCGGTGCTGTTTACTCGCCACCAACAGGGCAGGGCGCTAGCGTTGGCATGTCAACAGATGAGGATCGGTACGGTGATGTCGACGGCGAAGCATCGTGGGGTTGACTCATCACCCCTCACTCCTGAAGAACGCGAGGTCTGGTACGCGTGGAAGCGTGCGCATGAGGCGGTGCGCACCCGGATCATCGCCGACATCACGCGCGATACGGGGCTGTCCGATGCTGACATCGCGGTTCTGATCCGAATCGACGCGGCGGGCGGCTCGCTTCGTCAGAATCGCCTTGCGGCAGAGCTGGGATGGGATCGAACCCGGCTGTCCCATCACGTCACCCGCATGGAAGTCCGCGCCCTGCTAAAGCGGAAAAAGGCAGGATCGGGTGTCGAAGTGCTCCTGTGCCCTGACGGGCAGAACGCGGTGGACGCCGCTCACCCAATCCATGCCGCTGCGGTTCGCTGGCACTTGTTCAATCCTTTGGGGGCGGACTTGCCGACGGTGCACGCCGCGCTCGAGGCGCTGAGTGCCGAGCGAGGCCGTGAGTCACCGTGACTGCTCCGAACTCGACCTACCAAGGGCCGGCAACAGTACGTCGCTGACGGTGTCGGTCGTGTTGTGCACGACGATCAGTCGTTGTACCTCTTCCTGATTCCCTTCTGGCGATGGCCTCGACGAGATCCACGTCCCCGGCGCATGCCGGCCCTGTGGTGATGATCTGGGTGGGGCACCGGTCGTGGGTGTGCAGGCACGGCAGGCGCTCGACTTGCCCCCGATCGAGCTGGTCGTCGTCGAGCATCGGGCGCAGCGGCGGCGTGTTCCTGCGGGGCGGTGACCCTCCCAGGCACCTGAATAGTTACTGAATGTAGCTTCTCGTCTTGACATGCGGGAGGCTCTTGGACACGATTCATCAGGAATGATCGCGGCGTCACCTGTCAGTTCGGGGCGTGCCGGCGGTAACGCCTCTCGCCAGTGAACGAGCAGAGAAGGGACCAACAATCGTGGACTTCGAGGGCAAGACCGTGGTGATCACGGCTGGCGCCAACGGCATGGGACGTTGCGTCGCCGAGCGGATGAGTGACCGCGGCGCGAACATCGTCGTCGCGGACATCGACGTCGAAGCGGCTACGGCCCTTGCTGGCCGGCTGGCCTCGGCGGTCGCGGTGGCCTGTGACGTACGGTCGAACGACCAGATCGAACACGCGCGTCAGGTCGCGTTGGATCGCTTCGGGTCCGTCGACATCGTTATGAGCCACGCGGGGATTGGAATCGCCGTTCCGGTGTACGAAACAGCCGATGCCGACTGGCTACGGGTACTCGACCTCAACGTCGTGGGCATGGGCCGAGTGGTTCGCGCCTTCGTTCCGCACATGCTGGAGCGGGGCTCAGGTCATGTAATTCTGACCAGCTCCAGTTTGGCCCTGCTGGGGGGCCACCCCATCAGTGGCCTCGCCGGTCCCTACATAGCGTCAAAGGCTGCGGTGATCGGTCTGGCGCAGGCTCTCGCGACCGCCCTCACGCCGCAGGGAGTTGGGGTCACCCTCTTCGCGCCGGATGCCACCGCGACAGGATTCGCGCCAGCGCCGATGGGGTCCGCCGCCCGCCCGACGCCGCCCTCGGGCTCGCCGAATCCGGGCCTGAAAGTTCCCACCTACAGCAGGCAGACACCCGAACTTGCCGCCGATGTGCTGATGCAATCCCTCGACGCAGGCAAGTTCTTGGCTTCGGCAACCCCGGACTACGAGCGACTGCTGCGCGTGCAGGCAGACGCCCAACTCGACCCTGCGGCGCTAGCCCCTGAGTACCTGCCTTCGGACTCCGCCGACCAGTGACCTGAACCCAGCCCTACGACGTCCGAAGTTGCACACAGATGCGCTCTTGCCAACATTGCCGACCGACTCGCCGTGGTCCAGGAAGAGCCCGGCTACGAGATCACCCATGACGTCGAGAAGAACAGTGCGGTTGATTCGCGTCCGACCCGCAGGCAGTCCACGGCCGGCGGGAGGAGTTCCGTGACTGGGCGGCCGACTTCCAGTGGGAGGGCGGTGGCGATCGGCTGCAGGTCGAGGAGCTGGGTTCGCCTGTCCCCGTGCCACGACGAGTCTTCGCGATCGGCCTGAACTACAGCGAGCACGCGGCCGAGTCCGGGTTCACAGCGGACCCGCCGGTGTTCACGAAGTTCCCGAGAGGCATCACCGGACCTACCGGCGACATCGAGCTTCCGGCGGACGGACACGTGGGCTGGGAGGTCGAACTGGTCGCGGTCATCGGACGGCGAGCGTACCGCGTCAGCGAGGCGGACGCCCTACGTCACGTCGCCGGCTACGCGGTCGGGCAGGACCTATCCGAACGCATCCTGCAGATGGCCGCCACGCCACCGCAGTTCAGCCGCGGCAAGTCCCTTCCCGGCTTCGGACCCATCGGTCCGTGGCTGGTCACCCTCGATGAGATCCCCGACCCCAATGCTCTCGAGCTCGGCTGCGAAATCAACGGTGAGGTCCTGCAGGATGGGCACACAAGTCAGCTGATCGTTTCCGTGCCGAAGCTGATCGAGACGCTGTCGGCGACAACGCCGTTGCTTTTCGGCGACGTGATCTTCACCGGGACGCCAGCAGGGGTCGGTATCGGTCGTAACCCTCCGCGATTTCTTGCCGACGGAGACGTCCTGACCACTCATATCGAGGGGCTGGGCCAGATGAGGCACCGATTCGTGAATGCCGTCCAAGGCCTGCACTGAGCCGGGTCGTATCCCCGCGTCAATGCCTCACCACGGTTAGCAACTCGGCAGGCAGGCGTGGCAATCAGCCGAGCGACCGTTAAAACCGTTGCCCCTACCGCCGGTCAGGCGGCAGCACCGGCTGGCAGCCCGTTGTCAGCCGCCAGCAGATACTGCATGAGCCAACCCGTCCAGTATCGCCAGGTTCGCAGGGTCGAGGCGCACGTCGCCGGCGCCGAGGTTCTCTTCGACATGGCGTGGGTCGGATGTGCCGGGGATGAGCAGTATCGATGGGTCGTGGGCCAGGAGCCAAGCCAATCCGATCTGCGACGGGGCGGCATCGAGGGCTCGCGCCATAGCGAGCACGGCAGGATAATCAGCCACCCCGGAGGGAATCGCCGGCGAGCCAAGAGGGAAGAACGGCACCCAGGCCACATCGTGTTGACGGCACTCGTCCAAAATCGGTTCATCGACCCGCTCGCACACGTTGTACACGTTTTGAACGCATGCGATCCCGGCCGGGATCGCAGTGCGCAGTTGCGTCAGGTTCACGTTGCTCAACCCGATGCCGCCGATTTTTCCTTCGTCGCGCAGCGCGACGAGTTCTGCAAGTTGGCTGGCTAGGTCGACCTGCTGGTCGCCGGTCGCGATGAGACGCGGCCCGGTGTCGATGCGACGCAAGTTGACGACCGCGAGTTGCTCGACCCCCAGCCGTCGCAGGTTGGCTTCGACTCCGATGCGCAACTGTTCGGGGCGTTGTGCCGGAGTTAGACCGTTGGTTGCGTCGTATGCGACGCCGACCTTGGTGACGAGCGCGATGTCTTCCTGGTACGGAAACAGAGCGTCACGGACTCTTTCGTTGGCGACGCCTGCACCGTAGAAGTCTGCGGTGTCAATGTGCTTGACGCCGAGTTCGACAGCCCGGCGCAGCACGGTGACGGCTCTTTCTCGGTCGCACCCGACGAGCTGTCGGGTGCCGTAGCCGATACGTCCGACCCTCCGGCCGGCAAGCATGCCCGTCACATCAATACCCTTCGCAATCGGTCGCTCCGACCTGGCCCATGTCTTGAATGTTACTAAAGGTAGGTACTCACCTGCTCGCCGTCAACATGGCGGAAGACGCCTGCCGCCCGGCCCGTTGCGAGTGGGTGGCGCCCCGGCGGTCGAAGAAGCTCCGTCGGCCCGCGCAACCTTGCACTACGCCGAGAACGCCTCGCCGTATAGCGACGCCGAAGCATCCAGGTGCGCCCTCACGGTCCCGGCTCCTGTCGATGGGGTCAGGTTGCCATGAAGCTCGGAGCGGAGTCTTTTTATCCGCTGGACTCTTGACGCGAGCGGTTGTGGCGTTTATGTTGACTGACATTCAAGACCCGGCGTTGTGCAGCTCGACACACGGTGCGGACCTCCTCGCTCGGCGATCGAGAGAGTGGAACCCGGGATGGCGATCGTTGGAAGAGCGTGCTGCTGGTCCGATGCCGACCGCGGGTTCGTGACTGGGCGTCAAATCTCAACCCATCTCGATTCAACTGCATCGCAAGTCGGCGCTCCGCCCTTTCCCCAGGCGCCGGAACGTGGCCTAAGCCAAACACCATCGCGTCGATTGGGAGAGTCAAATGGTCTTGGCCTTGCCCGGCACCGTCTCATCCAGCACCGGAGTGAGAGGCCCCTCTGGGACGCTGACCGAACGTGGCGTTCGGCGGCACGCTGAAGGCGGCGCGGGCGTCGGCCAGCTTTCAGCGGCCGGGAGGGTGCAGGCCTGCTCCGCCTTGACCAAGGCATCGACCCGGTGCCTCGACAACCGTCAGCGTTCGAAAGTGCGGTTTACGAAATGAACGAGAACACACGGCTGCCGTTGCTGCGAGTGGTGGGTATGTCGAAGACATTTCCGGGCCTGAAGGCGCTTGACGATGTGGCGCTGGAGGTCGGCCCCGGTGAGATAGTCGCGGTTCTGGGCCACAACGGATCGGGCAAGTCGACCCTCGTGAAGATCCTGGCGGGTGTGTACCAGGCCGACCCGGGATCTACGGTGGAGGTACGCAGCGCCGACGGCGAGTTGGCGTCTGGCTCGGCGGCCCGCGAGGAGCTGCACTTCATCCACCAGGACCTCGGCCTGGCCGACATCCTTTCGACGGTGGAGAACCTGGGCGTCGGCAAGTCGTCGCGCCGGCGGGGGCTGGCACCGATTCGTGGCAAAGCCGAGCGGCGGCACGCTCAGCAGTTGATCGCCCGGTTCGGCGCGAGATTCGATGTGACGACCCCGGTAGGCAAGCTCTCGCCCGGGCAACGGGCGATCGTCGCGATCGCTCGCGCCATGGATGACTGGAGCCGGACGGACAATGTGCTCGTACTGGACGAGCCGACGACCGCGCTACACGGCAACGAGGTAGAGGTGCTTTTCGAAGCGGTCCGGCGGGCCGCTGCCTCGGGGGCCGGCATCGTCTTCATCTCGCACCGATTGGACGAGGTGCTTGCGCTCGCCGACCGGGTGATTGTGCTGCGTGACGGTCGGGTGGTGGCCGAGGAAGCCACGAGTCGACTCGACAACGACAAGATGGTGCAGCTGATTGTCGGTCGAGCCGTCGCCGGGCTGAGCGTCGCGGATGACGAATCGGCTGGCGAGCCGGTGATGACGGTCAGCGGTATCGGGGGCGAGGAGCTCAGCGATTTCTCGCTGACACTGCGGGCGAGCGAGATCGTCGGTGTCGGGGGCATTCTGGGCTCCGGTCGCGAGCAGGTCGGACCAATGCTGTTCGGATCGCAGCACCGGCAGGGCGGCCGAGTCGAGGTGGGCGGGGACGAGCTTCGTCCCGACGACACGGCCGCGGCGATAGAAAGTGGGATCGCTTATGTTCCGGCAGATCGCCGCCGCGGCGGCGCGATCATGGAGATGAATGTCCGCGAGAACCTGACCCTGCCGGCCATGCGCCCGCTGCGGCGAAGCTTCGGTCGGCTGGATGGTCGGGCCGAACGAATGCAAACCAGGTGGTGGATGAATGAGGTCGGATTGCGGCCCCCAAACCCCGAGCAGCCGCTGAAACTGTTCAGCGGTGGGAACCAGCAGAAGATCGTCATCGCCAAGTGGCTGCGCATCCGCCCGCGGGTTCTCCTGCTCGACGAGCCTACCCAGGGCGTCGATGTCGGGGCGAAGGCAGCAATCTACGAGCTGATCCTTGCGGCGAAGCGAGACGGCGCCGGCGTACTGCTCTGCTCCTCGGACACCAAGGAACTCGTTCAACTGTGCGACCGCGTCCTGGTCCTGAAGGACGGCCGGGTGGTCAGCGAGGTACCCCGCGAGTCGCTGACCGAAGCCCGGCTGGTTCGCGACGAGCTTGCGCTCGAATCGGAATCGGCATGACGACAAGACGGGGCAAGCTCAGTGAGGAGATCGAGACGATGAGCGTTGCAGTCGCGCCGGAGCAGGCAACTGTGGCGACACCGACAGTGATCGTGGACGGCGAGTCGTGGGGGGTCCGGCTGCGGCGGGCGGCGGCGTTTCGCAACGCAGCTGCGGTGTATTTGCTCGCGTTCATGTTCGTGGTGTTCGCACTGTGGATACCGGACACCTTCCTGACCGCGGGGACGTGGCGTTCGTTGCTGTCCAATCAGGCGATCACCTGTCTAGTGGCTGTCGGACTGGTTGTTCCTATCGCCGCAGGCGTTATCGACCTGGCGGTGGGTGCCGAGGTGGGGCTGGGTGCCATCCTGGTGGCGCGGCTACTGGTCTCTGGCTACTCGATTCCAGTCGTGATCGCTTTGTCGCTGTTGGCCGGTGCGGGCGTGGGCGTGTTCTCCTGGCTGATGATCACCCGGCTCCGGATCCCGGCGTTCATCGCGACCCTGGGCGTGAGCTCGCTGTTGACCGCCGCAGTCGCCTGGATCTCGAGCAGTCAACAGATCCTCAACCTGCCCGCCGGCTTCGCCGAGATCGGCACCGGTCAGCTGTTCGGCCTGACGTATCCCTTCTACATCATGCTCGTCGTCTCGGTGCTGCTGTGGTACGTGCTGGAGCGCACTCCCATCGGCCGGCGCGTGTATGCCACCGGCGGCAACGTCGATGCAATGGGCGGCAGCAACGAGGCTGCAGCCTTGGCTGGGGTCCGGACATCGCGGGTGATCTTGTTCGCGTTGATCACCTGCGGTGTGGTCAGCGGGTTAGCCGGTCTGTTGGAGACCTCTGCGTTGGCCTCCGGTGATCCTACGGTGGGGCCGGGCTACCTGTTGCCCGTCATCGCTGCGGTCTTCCTCGGTTCCACGCAGTTCCGCGGCGGCAGGTTCAACGTGTGGGGCACCGTGGTCGCCGCCTACGTGCTCGCCGTCGGTGTCAAGGGACTGCAGCTGGCCGGCTTGCCGATCTGGATCCCCGACCTGTTCAACGGTGCCGCGCTTCTCGTCGCCGTCGGGCTAGCAGCCTGGCGCCGACCGCAGGTGTCCCGTCGGGAGGCGATCCTGCGACTCCTGCGCAGCAACACGACAACCGCTTGGGCCCGTAAACGAGCCCGACGCACCGAACTCGCCACGCGTATATCCGCGACCAACGTCAGCTCTGCACCGGCAGCAAGTGAGACTTGGCCGGTCAGGTTGCGGCGGGCGGCGGCGTTTCGCAACGCAGCTGCGCTGTATTTGCTCGCGTTCATGTTCGTGGTGTTCGCACTGTGGATACCGGACACCTTCCTGACCGCGGGGACGTGGCGTTCGTTGCTGTCCAATCAGGCGATCACCTGTCTAGTGGCTGTCGGACTGGT
>JAABUJ010003642.1_pt1 | contig 17072 bp, 14 predicted proteins | sample 5559131 | NCBI WGS metagenome assembly JAABUJ01 (sample SAMN10711875, study PRJNA513366) | rock metagenome | isolation source: Antarctica rocks | place: Antarctica: Victoria Land, Mt New Zealand nord | collected 2016-01-07 | reverse complement strand
GATCTATAAAATGTTATTGAAATCTTAACAGTCAATATACTGATCAGTAAATTCTTAGATTCATTTCTTTTCAGCAGTCTCAGCTTCAGAAATTAAAAAATCAGCATAAAGAATGTTTAAGATATGCTAAAGTTTAAGTACAAAAAGAAGCTGCAGATAACTGAGAGACAATATTTAATGAAGTTTATTAAATATAGAATGTCAGAAAATGTATTCATTAAAGAAGCATAAATTTATCTGAGCAAACTTAATAAAAAGATTGCTGCAACTTAGTCTGACATAATTGAGTTATTTAAATTAAAATGATGATTTTAGATGCTGCTTTAAGTGCTATCAGTTAAGTATGTTGTAATTTACAATGTTATTGATACTCAGAACAATTCAGACATCAAAAAAGATTTATAAAAGCTTTAAAAAAAAGAGACACAGCTTAAGGCTAATAAGACTGTCATTGTCTTATGAATAGATAAACAGAAAGAAGATCAACATTTAATGAATTAAAACTGTAATTTATTAAATTACTGCATAGTTAATATTAAGCAACATTATTGCAGATCATTTAGCTTAAACAGTAATCATTTTTTTTATTACTTTATTAAGTACTTTCTTTGTAATGACTCTCACTTCATTAAAGATTGCAAATTTCTTTCTGATATTAAGCAAAATATTTAAAAAAAGATAAGCAGATTAACTGTAATTAAGCTGTACAGATTGACTGCAGTTAAGTTGTATTAAAAGTCAGTTTATAAAGAAAAAGAAAAGAGATACAAAGTCTTTGATGTAGAAGTTAATGACAGTAATGATGATGATTTCTTCTCTAAATTTAAAGAGAAAGAAAAAGTTAATAATGAAATCACTATTCTGTTTAAAAAGACTGTCAGTAAAATGTTTAAATTTAAATGAGTTGCAGACTCTAAATTCTTTTTATACATAACTGATTAACTTTAACTTTTCAGTGATTTTCTTATATAAATGAGATGTCAATAAATTAAAGTTAAAAAAGAACATTTATATTCTTATTATTGTGAAGTAATCATTATACAAGTCAGATCAGAAAATTCTGTAAGACTGAGTTTAACACTTTATGTATTTAAACTTGAGATCAATCTTTTGTCAAAAAAGTAAATGTGCAAAATGAAACTGTATAAAAGCTTTAATTAACACTGTCTTTAAATGTGTGATAAGCACAGTAAAACTATAATAAAAATATTAAAGTAAAATAAAATCTATATAATTAAGTACATTGCAAAGAGTCTTAACAAATTTATCTTAATATCTGCAATATACACATTACATTCAGAGATCATCTTCTCTGTTACTGCTTTAGATGCAAGCTCATATATTTAGATTTATGAACATAATCTTATGATTAACTTCTTAGATGTCAACACTGCATCATTAAATAGAAAGATTAAGATTTACAGACTTTAATATTAATAATTTGCTTATCTTGATTCTGCAAAGTTGCATAATCTTTACAAGATAACAATTCTTGAAAAGTCAATTCTTATTGTTGAGAACAACAAGAACATGTATGAGATTTGTGCTTTAATTAAGTTTATCAATAAGTAAGATTACACTGTAAATAAAAGAAAGATTAACATTCTCATTCTTGTCTTTATTGATATATATAATTCATTATTCTTGTCATTTAATGAATATCAGTATTTTCTGAAGATAATAGATAATCACTCTCAGAAAATGTGAATAATATTATTAAAGCAATGTGATGAGATCTTATAAACATTGCAAGAATGATGATTAAAGACTGAACTTCAAACTGATGCAAAGATTTTTGTAATATAAAGCAACAATAAAATAAAGTTAAAGTTTACTCTAAATGATTGATGCAAATCTCTTAACATTACACTGCAATACACAGTATTCTACATGTCAATTTAAAATAATATTGTCAAAAAAATCATCTGAATCACTGAGAACTCAGTGTGCATCATAATTAAAGAGATATAACTGTCAATAGAGTTCTGAGTGCAGACAGTATAGACAGATATTTATCTTTATAATTGAACAGCAATTAATCTCTTAATTAATGATAAATAAACAACTTTTAAGAAAGCTTTCATCAATATAAAATTATTCATCAATTACATTCATATATAAAGATGCAAATACTACAGCTACATTGATCTTAAGTTATTATCTGAAGATAAATGCAACAAATTTATAAATTAAGAATAAGTAAAAGTCTTTATGAACTACATTGAGAAAATCACAAAGCAGTATTAGCTTTAAGCTTTAAATCTTAAGTACATCATTAAAAATCACACTGTAAAGTTTGCTAAAAGTAAGAAAAAAGACACTGTTGATCTTAAACTGCAACAGTAAGCATTAAATGCTCTTTTAAATAGAAGATCTGTTGAACATTTATAGAAGAAGTTAATTATTGTAAAGATTACAGCTTTAAATCAGGCATTTATAACTTAGAACAGTAAAATACAGTCTGACTTAATTACAGTTAAGATTAACAAGTCTTAAGATAAACAACATGAGATCAAGTTGACTGCAGTTAATCTAGATAAGTCATTAAATAAAAAGATCAACACTGATTAAATTAAGACAATAATACTTAAAGAAGTCAGAATCTTTCTGTATGTTAAGATCTTAAAATAAAAGAGAGACAACAACAATGATAATTAAGTTGCAGATGAGCTCTTAATTAAAATATTAAGAATTATGCTGACACTTATGACATTCTTTACAGACAAAGAAAATTCTATAATTAGATCTAACATTTTAATATTTGTCATCTATGTTAAAGTAGTGAAAGACTCAATCTGAGAAGAAATGTAAAAGAACATTATTTATGCAAAGCTGACAGTCTTGACAGTAAATGAAATATGAGAAGAGATGATGTCATTAAGAAAAGTTAACATTGTAATTAGTAAATGAATCTTTAAATTTAAGCTGAACATTAATAAATTCTTAAATAAGCTTAAGACAAAACTTGTGATAAGAGACTTCTTATAGACATATAATGTTAATTATAAGAATATCTTTATTTTCATTATTAAGTTTAACACTCTGCAAGTCTTTCTGATTATTGTTGCACTTAAGAATTTAGAGTGTCATCAAGTAAATGTTAATAACATTTTCATAAAATTCTTTCTAAAAAAAACAATCTATATAACATCTTTTTCTGAAATCAATATTACATCTAATCATATTCTGTGCATACTGTACAGTCTTTATGATCTTAAGTAAATTACACAGAACTGACATAAATAATGTATTATTAAACTATGTTGAGAAGTGATGTTCTAGCTGCTTCTATGAAGCAAAATAGAACTAGCATCAGGAACTAAGTGAAGACTCTGTTCACATTGACTGCAGTCAACATTCTTTTTACTTCTTCTGCAACTCTCTTAATCAAGATGTGCCCATAGACAACATGATTTAGGGATTTCACTAGACAGCATAGTATAGCATGAGTATTCATTTCTTTCAATAAGTTATGAGCTCAAGTTAGCAAGAAGCTTCTCAGAGAAAGTGCATACTTCTAATGTATGCAGCAGCTGAGTCTGTAGACTTTTGAGATTCACAGTGAATCTGACTTTAGCAGTGTTACTGACTATTGAGGTTTGTGATAAATCTGACTTTAGTGAAATCAGCACAGTGATGGCAGCTTGATACACATCTATTAGGCAAACAAGCACCTTCAGTAGCTGAGTATGTTTGACTCAGAAGATTCAAGAAGAATCAGTCTCAACAAAAATCAGCATTCACAGTTACTCATGAGAGCACTGTTCTTTCAGCAGCTTGATACACATCTTGTTGAATAGATAAACAAGCACTTACAGTTGCTCAGAAAGCACTGTTCTTTGACAGCTTAATATGAGTCATTGAGATGAATAAGCACTACTGTCTTACAGAACAAGAGACACAAAAGCTTTCTATTTGTTTTACTTATATTATCTTCAATGCATACATTGTTATTTTACTTTATTCACTTCTTATACTACATGTCAACTATCACCATCATGAACTTCAACAACTTCTTTACAAAGTGACAACTCATCTCAATTCTTACTTGTGAGAACTGCAACCAATGATTCACTCTCATGAGAAGATGACTGATAGAAAAAGATCTATGAAATGTTGTTGAAGTTTCAGCAGTTAATATGCTGATCAGTGAATTCTCAGATTCATTTTCTCTCAGCAGTCTTGACTTCAGAAATCAGAAAACTGATGTAAAGACTTTATATTGATTTATTATCTGCATAAACATAGATAATCAAGAATATCTGATGAACAAAATCAGCATAAAGAATGTTTGAAATGTGCTAAAGTTCAAGTACAAGAAGAAGCTGCAGATGATTGAAAGACAGTATTTAATAAAGTTTGTTAAATACAGAATGTCAGAGAACATATTCATTAAAGAAGCATAAATTTATCTGAGCAAACTCAGCAGAAAAATTGCTGCGACTCAGTCTGACATGACTGAGTTGTTTAAATCAGAACAATGATTTCAGGCACTGCTTCAAGTGTTATCAGTTGAGTACATTGTGATTCACAATGTCATTGACACTCAGAACAATCCAGACATTAAGAGAGATCTATAAAAGCTTCAGAAGAAAGAGGCACAGCTCAAGGCTGACAAGACTGTCATTGTTTTGTGAGCAGATAAACAGAAAAAAGATCAATGTTCAATGAATCAGAACTGCAGTTCATCAAATCACTGCACAACTAATATTAAGCAACACTATCACAGATCATTCAGCTCAGACAGTGATCATTCTTCTTGCTGCTTTATTAAGTGCTTTCTTTGCAACAGCTTTCACTTCATTAAAGATTGCAAATTTCTTTCTGATGTTAAGTGAGATGCTTAAAAGAAGACAAGCAGATTAATCACAGTCAAGCTGTACAGATTGACTGCAGTCAAGTTATCAGAAGTCAGTCTACAAAGAAAAAGAAAAGAGACACAGAGTCTTTAATGCAGAAGTCAGTGACAGTAATGATGATGACTTCTTCTCTGAATTCAAAGAGAAAGAGAAAGTTAACAATGAAATTGCTGCTCTGTCTAAGAAGACTGTCAGTAAGATGCTTAAATTTAAATGAGTTGCAGATTCTGAATTCTTCTTACACATAACTAATCAACTTCAACTCTTCAGTGACCTCCTCATACAAATGAGACACCAGCAAATTAGAGTTAAGAAAAGACATTTATACTCTCACTATTGTGAAGTGATCATTATGTAAATCAGATCAGAAAATTCTGTAAGGCTGAGTTCAACACTTTACATGCCTGAACTTGAGGTCAATCTTCTCTCAGAAAAGCAGATGTGCAAAATGAAACTGCATAAAAGCTTTGATCAACACTGTCTTTAAATGTATGATAAGCACAGCAAGACTATAATAGAAGTATCAGAGCAAGGTGAAGTCTATATAGTTAAGTACATTGCAAAGAGCCTTAATGAATTTGCTCTGATATCTGCAGTGCACAAACCACATTTAGAGACTGCTTTTCTCACAGCTGCTTCAGACACAAGTCTGCACAACAACATGACTGATTTTTCAGAAGTTGACACTGCATCATTGAATGAAAAGGTCAAGGCTTACAGACTTTGACACTGACAATTTGCTCATCTTGATTCTGCAAAGCTGCATGATCTTTACAAGATGACAATTCTTAAAAAGTCAATTCTTATTGTTGAGAACAACAAGACTGTGTGTGAGATTTGTGCCCTGATTAAGTTCATCAACAAGTAAGGTCACACTGTAAGCAAAAAAAAGACTAACATTCTCATTCTTGTCTTTATTGACATATGTAATTCATTATTCTTGTCATTTAATGAATATCAGTACTTTCTGAAGATAGTAGATAATCACTTCTGAAAGACATAGACAATATTGCTGAAGCAATGTGATGAGATCTCACAGACACTGCAAGAATGATGACTGAAGACTGAACTTTAGATTGATGTAAAGATTCTTGCTGTATGAAGCAACAACAGAATGAAGTTAAAGTTCACTTTAAATAACTGATGCAAGTCTCTTAACATTACACTGCAATACACAGTGCCCTACATGTCAATTCAGAATGATGTTGTCAAAAGAGTCATTCAAATCACTGAGAACTCAGTGTGCACTATGATCAAAGAGACACAACTGTCAATAAAGTTCTGAGTGCAGACAGCACAAACAGATGCTTATCTTTACAATTGAACAGCAACTAATTTCTTGATTAACAGCAAGCAGATGACTTCTGAGAAAGCTTTCACTGATGTGAAGTTATTCATCAATTACATTCATGTATAAGGATGTAAGTGCTACAGCTACATGGATCTCAAGTTATTATCTGAAGGCAGACACAACAAGTTCATGAATTGAGGATGAGTAAGAGTCTTCATGAACTATATTGAGAAAATCACAAAGCAGTATCAGCTTTGAACTTCAGATCTCAAGTGCATCATTAAGAATCACACTGTAAAGTTTGCTGAAAGTGAGAAGAGAAACACTGTTGATCTTAAACTGCAATGATAGACATTAAATGTTCTTCTGAACAGAAGATCTGTTGAATGTTTATAAAAGAAGTTAATCATTGTGAAGATCACAGCTTCAGATCAGACATTCATGACTTAAAACAGTAAGATGCAGTCTGACTTGATCATGATCAAGATCAACAAGTCTTAAGGTAAACAACATGAGGTCAAGTTGACTGCAGTTAATCTAGATGAATTGTTAAATGAGAAGATCAACATTGATTAAGTTAAGATGATGATACTTAAAGAAGTCAGAATCTTTCTGTGTGTCAAGATTCTGAAATGAAAGAGAGACAACAACAACAATGATTAAGATGTGAATGAGCTCTCAATCAAAATATTGAGAATCATGCTGACATTTGCAGTGTTCTTTACAGACAAAGAAGACTCTGTGATCAGACTTGACATTCTGACATCTGTCATCTATACTGAAGCAGTGAGAGACTCAATCTGAGAAGAAATGTAAAAGAATGTTATTCATGCAGAGCTGACAGTCTTGACAGTAAATGAAACATGAAAAGAGGCTGTGTCACTAAGAAAAGTCAACATTGTGATCAGCAAATAGATCTTTAAACTCAAGCTAAACATTAATGAATTCTTAAATAAGCTTAAGACAAGACTTGTGACAAGAGACTTCTCATAGACATACAATGTTGACTATGAGAACATCTTTACTCTCACTGTTAAGTTTAACATTCTGCAAGTCTTTCTGACTATTGTCACACTTAAGAATCTAGAGTGCCATCAAGTGAATGTCAATAACATCTTCACAGAATTCTTTCTGAAGAAAACAATCTATATGACATCTTCTTCTGAAGTCAATGTCACATCTAGTCATGTTCTGCACATACTGCACAGCCTTTATGATCTTAAGCAAGCTGCACAGAACTGACATGAATGATGTGTCATTGAACTGCTTAAGTTGAGTTTTCATCAAAGCAAGACTGATCTCTGCCTTCTTCTTCACAGCATCAAAAGAATCATGCTGCTTCTTTATGTAAACAATATTGTTGTGACTTCAGCAAACCTGTCACACATTCTCTGGTTCAAGCAAGCTCTTGTGGACATGTTCAAAGTCAAGAACTTAAGAAAGACACAGAAAATTCTCAGCATTTGAGTCATACACAATTACAAAATGAGGATTCTGTGCCTGAACCAGACTCACTACATGAACAAGATACTAAAGGATCTTCACATGCAATCTGATAAGCACAGAGTCATCAGCATTTCACTCAATGAATATGATGTTCTTTGTCTTGCTGGCTTAACTGATCAAAGAATAGATCAAAGACAGTATTAACAGATAATTGAAAGTTTAATGTACACAGCAATTCATACTTAGTCAGACATCATCTTTGCATTAAATTAACTAAGTCAATATCTCAGCAATTCTGCAGAGCATCATGAATATGCACTTAAGAGACTACTGCAGTATATAAGATCAATCATCAATCTCAGCATCATGTACAGCTTTAGTGAGAGTCAAGCAATGCTTAAATACTCTGACTTTAACTATGCTTCAGACAAGCAGAATCAAAAATTAATTCTAAAATGTGTCTACATGCTTAAAGATGAATCAGTGTTGTGAACAAGTCAAAAGCAGAAATTCATCATCATCTTGATCACTGAGATCAAATACATGATTATGTCAATGTGTGCAAAGACTGAGATCTGACTTGAACAGATGTTAAGAGACATAAACATAGATAAATATCTTGAAGTCAACTCACACTATGTAAGCATTCAAGAGAATGAAGCTCATCAAACTTCTTCACTTATTCAGCTCAGAAAAGACAATCAAGCTGTCTTGATCTTAATCAAGAATGCACATGTACATGAGTGATTAAAGCACATCAATGTCTTCTATCACAACATCTGTGACCTGCATAAGTGCAATCAGATTCAGATAGACTTTGTGCTCAGTCAAGAGATGGTTGCTGATGAGCTTATTAAGTCTCTGTCTAGACAGATCTTTGAGTGATTCATTGAATTTATGAGACTCACTGTTGATGATTAGTTGAACTCTTAAATGATTTGTTGAACTCTTAATGATGCATTTAGTCATCTGATGTTTGCTGTCAGTGAGAGCCAATAGATGCAGCCTTACTGAGTGAAAGTGTTGAGAAGTGATGTTCTAGCTGCTTTTATGAAGTGAAGTAAAACTAGTGTCAGAAACTGAGTGAAGACTCTGCTCACATTAACTGCAGTCAACATTCTTTCTACTTCTTCTGCAACTCTCTTAATCAAGACATGCTCATAGACAACATAGTTTAGGAATTTCACTAGACAGCATAGTATAGCATGAGTATTCATTTCTTTCAATAAACTACTTAAATTAAGTTTTCATTAAAGTAAAACTGATCTCTGTCTTTTTCTTTACAGCATTAAAAGAATTATGCTGCTTCTTTATGTAAACAATATTGTCATGACTTCAGTAACTCTATTACATATTCTTTGATTCAAGCAAGCTCTTGTGAACATATTCAAAGTTAAGAACTTAAGAAAGACACAGAAAATTCTCAGCATTTAAGTTATATATAACTGCAAAATGAGAATTCTGCATCTAAATCAGATTCATTATATAAATAAGATATTAAAGAATCTTTACATGCAATTTAACAAGCACAGAGTCATCAGTATTTCACTTAATAAATATAATATTTTTTGTCTTGTCAGCTTAACTAATCAAAGAATAGATTAAAGACAGTATTAATAGATAATTAAAAGTTTAATGTATACAGTAATTCATATTTAATTAGATATTATCTTTACATTAAATTAATTAAGTCAATATCTCAGCAATTCTGCAAAACATTATAAATACACATTTAAGAAACTACTGTGATACATAAGATCAATTATTAATCTCAGCATCATGTACAGCTTTAATGAGAGTCAAGTAATGCTTAAATACTCTGACTTTAACTATACTTTGAATAAACAGAATCAGAAATCAATTTTAAGATGTATCTATATGTTTAAAGATGAATCAGTGTTGTAAATAAATTAAAAATAGAAGTTCATCATCATTTTAATTATTGAGATTGAATACATAATTATGTCAATGTGTATGAAGACTGAGATCTGACTTAAACAGATATTAAAAGACATAAACATAGATAAATATTTTGAAATTAATTTACACTGTGTAAGTATTTAAGAGAATGAAACTCATTAAGTATTTTTATTTATTTAATTTAAAGAAGATAATCAAGTCATTTTGATCTTAATTAAGAACATATATATATATAAATAGTTAAAGCACATCAATGTCTTTTATTACAACATCTGCAATCTGCATAAGCACAATCAGATTCAGATAAACTTTATATTTAATTAAAAAATGATTACTAACAAATTTATTAAGTCTCTGTTTAAATGAATCTTTAAGCAGTTCATTGAACTTATAAAACTCACTGTTAATGATTAATTGAACTTTTAAATGATTTATTGAATTCTTAACAATGCATTTAGTTATCTAATGTTTATCATCAGTGAAAGTCAATAGACACAGTCTCATCAAGTGAGAATGTTGAGAAATGATGTTCTAGCTGCTTCTATAAAGTAAAATAAAATTAATGTCAAAGATTAAGTAAAGACTCTATTTACATTAACTGCAGTCAACATTCTTTCTACTTTTTCTGTAACTCTCTTGATCAAGTTATGCTCATAGACAACATAATTTAGAGATTTCACTAGACAGCATAGTATAGCATGAGTATCTATTTCTTTAAATAAGAAAGAATATAAGATCAAAGAGATCTTAAATAAAAGATAAAGAAAAGAACAGTTACAATATGAAGTTAAGTGAATAGAATATTTGACAGAATATAATAAGTGATTTTAAATAAAGAATATGATGAGTGCAAAAGTGTTGCAATAAGAATATGATGCAAGAACAGAGAGAAAGTGCAAGCATAAATAGAATTTAAGAAATTAAAATCTTTTATTGAAAATATTTTACATAATATTATTTAAAAGAAGCAAAGTCAAAATACAATTAATATATCAGCAAAACACTATCAAATCACTTTGTCATCTCTGCATTCACATTGTTATCAGAAGCAGAAGATAAAAACAGTAACTATTTATTAATGTTGTAATTGCTGTTAAAGTGACTGAGTTACAGCATTAAATTATGAAAGCTTTTTAAGATGTTGTTATTTAACTGAAGAAAGAGAAGCTCATACTTGAAGTGAAGTAAGCAACATGATGATGACAGTAAAGTGTAAGAAAATTAAGAAAATAAATTATAAAATAAAAGATATTTAATATAAATATCTGCATCACAGCAACTGTCTGCTGCTCTTAAATTATGAGCAACAATAAATTATAAATCTCTGCAGACTTATAATGACTGCTGTGATGTCTTACAATACAAATAATGTAGATGATAACATACTTAATAAATTTACATATAATTAAGACAATATTAAAGTTAAGATCAGTAGACATCATTGACTGTTATGATGATGACATAATTAATAAGTATATGCAAGTTATTAATCTGACAGTTATAGAATGCAGAGATCTGTTATCATTAATGCATTACAAAATAATAAGAAACTTTTTATTAAACTGAGTTGCACAGCTTTTAAAGTATCTTGTAATAATTGCAATTCTAATTTTTAACAATGTTATACTAATTAATGTTGTTGCTGATATGCTTGAAACAGCAGAGACAATAGAAAGAATTTAATTTGTTATTGATGTAATGATTATGATGTGATATCAAGGTGATGTCAATATGAGCAAATAAGAGAGTAAAGAAATTATTAAGAGTACAATATTATAAAGTAATGATACTTTTAGAGACTGAGATAAAAACAGAATTAAGATGTAATGTGTATGATGATGTTATTATAAAAGAAAGATGTTGCATATAATGCAGAACAGAAAAATATTCATTAATTACAATTTTAAACTCAGCACTCTTCTGAGTAACAAGTTTCTTTACAAATTAATTATACTCTGAGAATGATGTTCTGTGATGTTAACAATGCAGTAATGATCATTAAGCAAGCATTTTCAATTAAATTTATCAACAATAACTTATCTGCAGCTTAAGAAAGTGAGAGTGAGATGTAAAAAGACAGTGTTTTGTTGTTAAAAAGATTAAATAAATACAACTATATCTATATATAACAATAAAATCTCTGTTGCTGTCTTTTTTGTGCAACAATACTATTCAGAATGTGCATCTCATCATTATTGTGTAGATATTTTGTCAGCAAATTTATTTTGAGACACTTACATTTCTTATATACAATATTCTTTTTCATCTTGTTCTGTTTCTGCATTTCATTTCAGCACAGCAAGTATGTTAACAGTGTTATTTACAGTACTCATTGCATTCTTAATTAACTTAGTTCTTACAGACTTAATCTTCAGAACTGACTCTGACAAGTTTGTTAATTTATTAATGTTATTAATGAATAATATTTAATGATGAGCATAACAGAAATCTGAAGATTTCTTATTGCATTTCTTTGTATTTGTATGAGTGCATCTCTTAGACTGCAACATTATTAAAATGCATTGATGTCTTAAATGCTATATATACAGAAATTGCTGACAATTTCACTGAATTCTTAATGAAAGACACAGTAAAGAAAATATCTCTTTTATTTTTCTTAATGATTATAATGTTACTGTTGTTATGCTGTTGCTATCATGTCATTTACAGAGTGTTATGAGAGAGAAATGTCATTTAAAGACATGAAGTTGCTATAACTTTGATATATTAAGATGTTGAAGATAGAATGAATGTAAGTTATGTGTAAGAAAGAGTCTCTTATATATTGCAATTAAACAAAGAGATCATCAATCTAACTGATTCAGAAATAAAGAAAAGTTAATTTCATTTATGTTTTGTATATTATTCATCATCAGACAAAGCTGAATTATTATTTATCTGAATGTGATAAACTTAAAGTATTGCATAAGATCATCAGTTTAACTAAGATAGACAACAAGCAAAATACATAAGAATGTTAAATAAATTATTATTTATATCTTGCTGATCTGATTTTATAGAACTATGATATATCTATAATGTTGATGATATGTCAATGCATTGAAGAATCAGTGCATAGAAGAGAAGACAATTGTTATGATATCATTATGCATTTATATTGAATTATAGCTGAATTTCTCATGCAATGATTGATAAATAAAGTACTATATAAACAGTCTTCATATACAAATCTTTTAAGTTTCTTAGTTGTTAGTCTTTATCAATACAAGATTTTAACATCAGAACTTCATCAAATAGCTGTTGTGATGTAGTGTCTCACATTGTCACATATCTTACTTATTAATCTCTTATAGATAAGAAACTTGTGAGTTCACAAAGCTGCAGCAAGCATCATTACAACAGTGATTATTAGATCTCATACTTTTCTTTATTTTCATCTTTTTCTTTCTGTCAAAGCTATTCTCTCTGTCTTGTACACTGCATTTAATTGATGCTGATATTTTCACAAGATATGAACTGTCAAGATAAAAGGCAATTCATAAATAAGCAGATTGCTGAATATCAAGAATAAAGTGAGTATATATCAAGAAAGATTGCAGCAGAACACAATGTAAAATAAGATTTGTAAAACAATGATGATTAGAATGACTATGTTAAGAAGAATAAAATGAACAGAAAATGAATCTAAAAGTTATTAGTTGTTAATTTGAAGACTGTAAAACAATATAAAGAATGATATCTTCTTTTAAATTTACAATGCAATCATTATCTAGCTCACAGTTAACAGCTCTTAACAGTCAGAAGTAAAATTTCTACAGCATATCTGCAGATCAAGAAAAACTTACAATAAATTAATAATCAGCACAGTTAAATGTGCTGTGTTCATTAAGAATCATAGACTACTTTGCTGCTTTTTAATGAGAAAAATCAATGATAAAACAAAGATGAGATAGAGAAGAAGGAGAGGCATGTCATTATGTAGATATGTGAAGAAGTAGTTGTAATGAAAACATCATTTCAGAAAAAAATTCAGAAAAAAAGAGAGCATAAGAATGACAGCAACAGTATAAGTGATTGAAACTTCAATGTCTGTTATGTTGTAAGATTGAACTTGAAAAGACAGCAATGAAGAAATAAGATAGTCAGTGAGACATTAATTTAAGAATGTCAGTCTTGCATATTCTTTCAATATATAAAGACTGATGCAAGTTCCTTTTTCTAATAGCAGATAAGCTGACTTTTGCATAACAAATGAGTAAATCTTTGATGATTAAATTGTGAATGTAAAACCATCATTGTACATAAAATGAAAGACTTAAAAAAGTGTAACTCTTAACTACTCTCATAGTGTTGTCTAAATTCATGTCAAGTTCACATTAACACAAGCTGTAGATACCTTATGTTAAACTTTCAGTCTCATTTTATTATCTTAGTGGTTTCAGAGCCCTACAGAGATTTTAGAAACATGTGAAGTTTGCTAAAGTAAACAGTTTACTATGAATAAAAGTTTTTTCTTTCATCAATAAAAGATCTTCTTATAGGGTCACATTTTCATAGAGTAGCTAGACACTTATGATTACATGTTCATTTTACTAGTCACTTCTTCTATGTTTGACAGATTATGAGCCTGAATATATATTGATATTTATTTATTTATTAAGTCATTTGTTTCTATTCAAAATGGTGAAAGAAAAACACCTTGTTGTTGCTGTTATTTTATGAATGCCAGAAAGAGTCTTAAGAAATAAAGTGAGTTTGATGTATAATGAGAAGTTATTCACATTAAACTGTTATAAATTCACAGATAAAATGATCAAAAATAACTCTCACAATCATTTCAAAGTAAAATCTTTACATTGAAAACAACTTCATCATCAATTTAAGTGTTCTCATCATACAAAATGATCATGATGTCATATGACCTTACATTTTCAAAAGTTACAAAACTTAAGAAGTCAGCAGACTACTCATTATGAAGAATGTTGATTAAATACAGTTTGATGAGTGCTGAATTATGAGATTTAATAGTAAAGAATGATGTTGAATTTTCATTAAAGCTAAATGTTTTAAGTTAGTCAGTAATGACTGAAGAATTTATATCTAAAACAACAATGACTACATCAATGATCTTGACTGACATCACTTAAGCTGACTGAATCACACAGAATAACAAGATTACAGCTATTATTATTTTTATTGTTAGCTTAAAGATCACTGTCATCATAGACAACATAAAAACAGCAAAAGAGATGTAAAATTATCTTATATATTTCTATTTATTTTATAGATTTAATCTTAAATATATTCTATTCAACAATCTATATGTCTATCAACTCAATCAATACTTCTTTGTTGATGCTTATGCTCTGAAGTATAAGACACTCTTATGAGAAATTGTGATCTTCAATCTCATTATTAATGAAATTCTAAAGATCATTACTTTTCTATTAAATCTAGAATTCTTCTATTCTCAATGAGTAATGACAAAATGCTTTAAGACTCATAATGTGATCTTATTTCTCAACAATTTAATTGTTAAACTAATTGATGAAGAGTGTCTTGAAGAAGAGAATGAGAAGCTTGTCTTAATGAGTAAAAAGAAAAATTATAAAGACAAGAAGAAGAAGAATAAGAAGAGAAATGTCAGTAAGAATAAGAATGAGAATGAGATGTGCATTCACTGTAAGAAAGCAGTTCACTTCAAGAATAATTATTGAAAATTATACTCAGAAAAGATGTCTAAAGAGATAAAGAAGAAGTAAAAGACTAAAAAGAAGAAATTCTTAAGTTCTGAAGATAAGTAATATAATAAGAACTTAGTGATCTTGACTGCAGTAAAGAGCTATAGTCTTGTGATCAATAAGATGTCATGAATAGCTGACTTTGATGCAACACAATATATGTGCTGTGATCTCTCTGCATTTAGCTCAATTAAAATGTTCAACAATGAACTTTCTATAAGAGAAGTATCTGAAGTGATGCACATTCAAAGAGTAAAAACAGTTAACTTATAATTAAAAAACAGTGATGAAAAGACTTAAAATATTACTTTAATGAATCTTTATCTTATGCTTAATATAGGACTCAATTTCTTCTCAATTGAAATAATTAAAAAGAAAGAAATATTAATCAAAATCAAGAACAGATTATTACATCTAAAGAACAAAGTAGAGAATATACTTAATTATACAGTACATAAAGATAAGTTATATTATCTTTAAACTTTAACAATGAGAAATTCTGTAAACAAGAATAAGATTATATCAGTTGTTAAAGATAATAAGATCTTAAGAATTACTTAACATCAATATCTTAATCATATAAAGAATTTAAGTCTTGACAATGTGTCAAAAAACTCTGAAATAGTGAGACTTAACTTATAAGAACTTATGAAAACTTCATTACACTTGTGTGATGTCTGCATGAGGGCAAATTAAAAGAAGAAGATCTTAAGAAAATTACAAAACTGAATCACAAAGATGACTGAACTGATTTACATTGATGTTGTTAATCTTGTCACACTGAAAGCATATGATGAGTTCTTATAATATATAGTCTTCACAGATGATCTTACTTGCTGATGATACATTTGTAATATGAAAATAAAAGATCAAATAAAAGACAAAATTGAACAGTTTCTTAATATACTTTTTATTCAGATGAATCTATGAATTGCATAGATACAACTTGACAATGAAAAGAAATTTAAAAATAAGCTCATCATTAAATGATTATGAAGTCTAGAAATTATCTATGAAACAACAGTTCTTTATGAATTGAAGCAGAATGAGATGACAGAAAGAAGTAATGAACTTTTGACAGTAAAAGTTAAAGTTATAATTCTGAATAATGAAGTCTTTAAAACTTTATGATTAAAGACTATTAAAACAGTATGTTATCTTCTTAATTAACTTTCAACATCAACTCTTAAGAACAACAAGATCTTAATTCAGCTACTGTTTAAATCTTTTAATAAGAATAAATCAGCAAATTTCATTGATCTTAGACATCTTCAGTGTTTTAAATGCACAGTATATGTACATATTTCAAAGAAGATTTAAACAATAAGAACTAAATTTGAATTTTAAAGCAATAAGAAGATTCTTGTTAAATATAAAGAAAGAAATTAATATAAAGTATAACTTTCTGAAAAGAAAAAGATAGACTGAGTAATCAGAGCAAGAAATGTGTAGTTTGATGAAGATTCATTAATTTATAATGTTAAAGTTGCAGTTTCAATTTCTAAAGTCACTTAATCTCACACTGTTAGTGCAGAACAAAAAGATATATAGTTATTTTTTTTATTTTCTTTTTAATTCTCATCATTGTCACTGTCTTCTGAGTATATATCATCATATTTTTTCATACTGATATTGTTAAATCAGTTAGAAGAAATGAAGAAAGAGAAAAAAGATATTATAAATATTTCTTTTATAATTGACAAATCAATATCAGCTGAGTCTTGATGCTTTAAAAGAGAAAGACAACTCTCTATAAAGCTAAAGTTTGAAGTAATTATGATCTATCTAACTGTATTTAATGCAATCATTAATGTCATAAAAAAGAAAGAAGACTCTAAGAATAAATCTTAGACA
>JAABUJ010003641.1_pt1 | contig 17073 bp, 14 predicted proteins | sample 5559131 | NCBI WGS metagenome assembly JAABUJ01 (sample SAMN10711875, study PRJNA513366) | rock metagenome | isolation source: Antarctica rocks | place: Antarctica: Victoria Land, Mt New Zealand nord | collected 2016-01-07 | reverse complement strand
GCTGAGCGCGTTCGCCACCGACACCGCTCTCGTGCCCGCCCGCGCCGATTTTGCCGAGAAGTCCAACGAAGCACCAGCGGCGCAGGCGCTGCTGGCCGAACGCGGCGTCCCCGGCGGCGCCATCGTCATGCTCGATGCGCTGCACTGTCAAAAAGACACGTCGAGGCCGCGGCAGCAGCCAATGTCGCCTTGATCGTCCAGGCCAGGGACAACCCCGGCGTATTCGCCCGGCTGCGCAGTTTCGGCTTCGACATTCTCAAGGCCAACCGCACCGACGCCCTCAGCCGGGACCGCTACCGTGCCGCCCTGGCTGATATCGACGATCTGCTCAAACTCCTGGCGGTTTCACGGCGTTGAACAGCCCAGTATGGCGAGTCGAGGTGGAAACCTTAGCGATTTGACTTTAGGTCTCCAACATTAACGCAATATAAAGTTTAAATATTTATTGTTAGTTAGCAAATTTCTTGTAGGAAGAAGATATTCCGACATGGACGTTTTAATGGTCTCATTCCCGGCTGACTCGATCCCTCGCCTTGTCGATGAATGCAATCTGCCTGTGGTCGTGGGCACCGCCGGGTTGACGACGGCAGCAGTGCAGGGCGCAGGCTCCGACGCCCTTGGTGAGATGATCGACCGGTTGGATACGGATCCCGTTGCGCGGCTGTATGACACATCCATCGCCTACCAGCTTGGCTTTCGTCGAGCCGAAGCACTGGGCTTACAAGATGAGGCTTTGGCGGCGTCCCCGCTCTATCGGGTTCGGCAAGAAAGCCAGAAGGGTATGAGTATAAGATTATTGGCTATGTTGGTTCCTGGCGACTTGATGGCTAATACACCATTGGACTTTATCACCAATCACTTGGATGTTCGCCTCGACCTTCTCTTCTTGGTGCCTGACCAACCACTGCCATTGGCTATCCCTGACCACGACCTTATGTTCGTCGCTGCCAGCGAGGCCGATCCTGCCGCACTTGCGCGCCTGCGCCGACTATTTAGGTCATGGCCACGACCGGCGTTGAATAACCCCGATTTCCTCCCCAGGTTGGCGCGCGACGAGTTGGCCGATATCCTGGCCGGGGTGCCCGGCATCTGCAGCCCCTCAACGATCGAAGTCAGCCACGCCAAGCTGCAATGGCTGTCCTGCACTCCCAGTGGCGTGGGCGACCTCCTCCCGGGCTGCTCTTACCCCATACTGATTCGCCCAACAGGCTCCCACGCCGGCGCAGGTCTCAAAAAGATTGATGGCCCTGCCGATCTCGGCTCTTATTTGCTGTTCTCATTCGCGACGTCCTATTTCCTAACCGCCTTTGTGGACTACCGTTCAGCAGACGGATTATACCGAAAATACCGGGTGGCATTTATAGATCGCCAGGCTCACCTTTGTCATATGGCCGTCTCGCAGGACTGGATGGTTCATTACATGAACGCGGGCATGGCTGAAAATGCAGATAAACGTGCTGAGGAAGCGCACGCGATGCGCCATTTCGATGCAGCATTTGCTGCACGACACCGCAAAGCGTTTATTGCTTTGCAGCAACGCCTTCCTTTCGAGTATTACTCGATCGATTGCAGTGAACTCCCGGATGGCCGACTTCTTGTGTTTGAGGCAGATACTGCAGCTATTATCCATTCGATGGACTCCATGGATATATTTCCATACAAGCATTCGCATATGCAGGAAGTATTCAATGCGTTCGCTAACATGCTGCAAAAGCGGACCGCTGCCACCCACGAGAAACAGCCCAGCCGCGGCGCAGACGTTCGCCATCTCAATACTAAGTGGTCTTCATAGCTACCGTAGCTGGTGGTAAGCCAGATTGCCTATCGAAGGATGAGTAGATATTTCCATGTCCCGTCAAGGAACAAAGCCTCACTCTGAAGGTGTCTTCTTACCCCTTTTGCCATCTTCTCATCACTTCGTCTCCGCTATGGCCTCTGATGGTGACAGCCGTCTTGCCATCGATCCACGAACCTGCTTGAATAAGTACCTCTGCCCCACGACGCCGAGGCCCAGCTTGGTGTGCGCCTCGTCCTGCACAGCATCCCCGGTCGGGATCGCCAGCTTCGATCGAGCATCGAGCGCCTATGAGGCGATCACTGGCGCCGGCTCGACGCTGCGTCGGGCACAGTTGCTGACCGAACAGTGTCATACGATCAAGGATAGCCTACTCCGGTACTTTGCGGTCGCTGGCTGCGCGGAGGCGATCCTGTGCCCGTCCGGGACCGATGCCTTGCTGACAGCGACGCTTCTTATCGCGGCAGAGCGGCCGGGCCAACCGATGACGGTGATCATTCCATCAGCGTCAGAGACCGGCACGGGCGTGCCACTTGCAGCCACATGCTCTGCATTCGACGGCCCTCGCGCCGGCATACCCTTGGTCGACCAAGCTGTGGACATCCTCGAAGTCCCGCTCAGGTCGAGCGACGGCGAGCCCCGGCCAGCAGATAAGATCGACGCCGCCTTTGCCGCGGCGGCCAGGGCTGCCCGTTTCCGTCCCATCGTTTACGTGACGCACGCCACCAAGACAGGCCTGGTCGCGCCCACGTCCCTACCGCCCGGCGTCGATGTGATCGTCGACGCATGCCAGGCCCGCATGGAGCCAGCGGACGTTGCGGCATACCTTCGCCGTGGTTGGCCAGTGGTGGTGACGGGGTCCAAGTTCTTTGGTGGCCCTGCCTTCTCCGGCGCTGTCCTGTTCCCGCACCTCCGGCTATCGTCTCTGCGCCGTCGTCCGCAGCCTGCCTGGCCAGCGTATGCCGGCGTTGCCCACGCCATCGAGCGCAACCCAGTGGCCAGCTTCGGCACTGCGCTGCGCTGGATCGCCGCCCTCGCTGTGATGGAGGCATTCAAGCCGCTGGCCGCCGGCATGGCCGGTCTGCTGCGGGACCGGGCGGCGATCGTGCACCGGGCTATCGGCAGCAACCCGGCGTTGGTGCATGTCTCCGGGCTGCCGCCATGCGGTCCTGGATGGAGCGGTTTGCCGAGCATCTTCACGTTCGGGGTACGCGACCCGGGCAACAGGCAGCGGCTGCTCCCGGCGGCCGAATTGCGCCCATTGTACGAACGCCTGGCACGCCGAGGCATCCTGCTCGGCCAGCCAGTCAGCCTGGGACTGTTTGGCGGCCTCCGCATTGCGGTCGGCGCGCGCGACTTGGTGGAAGGCTCGTCGAACACAACTCTGCTACGCGTGTTCGACGCGATCGAGGAAGCGACGGCACCGGACGCATCGAGGTTCGGGCACAAGGGCCGTTCGACGTGGCACTGACCGACCCTCGGCGTTTCCCGAATCCCAGCAACGAAGACGGCAGCGCTGGCGCAGTCGACGAACAGCATAGTGCTCCCTTGGCAGGATCATCGCTCGATCCGATCGACTGGTCCGAACTGCGGGCGCTCGGCCACCGTATGCTGGACGATGCGTTCGACGATCTCGCCCATGTCCGTAAAGGCCTCGTCTGGCGGCCGATGCCCGGCGATGTGCGGGATGCCTGGCGCGACACCCTGCCGCGGGCCGGCACCGCGGCGCAGGACGTGTACGACGCATATCGGCGCCTGATCGCGCCGTATGGCGTGGGCAATCGTCATCCCCGGTTTCTCGGATGGGTGCATGGCGGCGGCACGGCTGTTGGCATGCTGGCAGAGATGCTGGCGGGGAGCCTGAACGCGAATTGCGGCGGCCGGGACCATGCGCCAATCGCGTGCGAGCGCCAGGTTGTGCGCTGGGCAGCCGAAATGCTGGGTTTGCCGCTCACCTCGTCCGGCCTTGTCCTCACGGGCACGTCGATGGCGAATCTGGTTGCGGTGCTCGTCGCCCGCACGGCCGCCCTTGGACCCGGCGTGCGCCAAGCCGGAACTGGCAGTGCTCGCCTGACGGCCTATGCGTCGGCGGGTGTGCATATGTGTGTCGCCCGTGCGCTGGACATGGCCGGCCTTGGATCGGACGCGCTGCGCCTCATCCCCGTGGACGCTACGGGCCGTATGGATGTTGCAGCGCTGGACATCCGCATCGCGGAGGACAGGGCCGGGGGCTGTGCGCCATTCCTGGTGGTTGGCACCGCGGGCAGCGTTGATACGGGCGTCATCGACGATCTTGCCGGGATTGCCGGCGTGTGCGCGGCACAGCGCCTGTGGTTCCACGTCGACGCAGCGTTCGGAGCCGTTGCGATGCTATCGCCGGCGTTGCGGCCGCTATTTACCGGCATGGAGCGTGCCGACTCGGTCGCTTTCGATTTTCATAAATGGGCGCAGGTTCCGTACGACGCCGGCTGCATCGTCGTGCGCGACGCTGCGGCGCACCAGGCGGCGTTCGCCCGCACGGCCGCATACCTGCAGCGTGACAAACGCGGCTTGGCGGCAGGCGAGCCGTGGCCGGTGGATCTAGGCCCGGAGTTGTCGCGTGGTTTCCGGGCGTTGAAGGTTTGGATGACGCTGAAGATCTACGGCGCGGACCGAATCGGCCAAGTGGCCGAGCACTGCTGCGGCTTGGCCCGGCAAATCGCCGCAGCGGTCGACGCCGAGCCGCTTCTCCAGCGGCTGGCGCCCGTGGCGCTGAACGTCGTTTGCTTTCGGTACATGCCCGGTGACGATGCGTGTCAGACGGAGATAGCGGCCGATCTTCAAGAAATGGGCGACGTCGTGCTGTCGACCACGGCGATCGGCGGGCGGACGGCGCTGCGTGCGGCGCTGGTCAATCACCGGACGCAAGCAGGCGACGTGGCCGCCGTGGTCCGCGCTGTGCTTGAAGCAGGCGCGCGTCATCGCAAACCCGATCACGCAGCGGCTATCGGCCGGTAAACGTCGAGGCGGCGCTCACGCCAAATTCCGAGCACGACCGGCCTGCTCGGGCCGTTCATCACGATCGCCGGTAAATCGTCAGCCTGACGAACCTGCCGTGAGAATAATTGAAGCCATCGACGTGCCCGATCGAAATCGCCGTGAGTTCAAGCCGGGCAGCTTCGGCTTGGAACGACGCTTCGTCGCGGTTGCCGACGATCAACGCACCGACCTCGCCGGCTTCGAGCGCGTCCGCACCCGTGGCGCCGGTGGCAAGCAGTTCCGTCCGTATTCCAGCGAGGAACATCAGGCTTGGCTCGTGAAAGCCCACGGCGCCTACCGTGCGGCCGGCCAGCCCAGCGCCAACCAGCACGCTTTCGATACGGGGAGCGATCCATAGTGGCTGCAAACCCGGCAGCTCCAGCCCTAGCAGCGCCCCGGTGACCAGCGGCATTGCCGCCAACGCGAGCACCACTCGGCCAGGACGTATGGCGAGCCATCCGGCGAGAATGGCCGCAATCATCGCGGGCAGGCCGATCCAGGGCGAAACGTGCAGCGCGAGTGGCAGGGCGACGGTGGCAAGGCCGATCGACATCCCCGCCGCCGCCGTCAACCAAGTGGATGAAGCCGCCCACCCACGAGGCATTGCGCGTCTCGCCGGGTCCGTTGCCCAGCGCGCCGCCAGCAGGAATAGGGCAGGATACAGCGGCAAGGCATAGTGGGGCAGTTTCGTGGGCACCATTTCAAGCACCGCCCAACTCGGCACGATCCAGGCGACCAGGAACCGGGTCGCGTCGTCGCGCCGGCGCCACAGGTCCGGCAGCGCGCGCAGCACCAGCAGCGACGAGGGAAACGCGAGCAGGGGGAGCAGCAGCAAGTGCAGCCCCGGCGGGCCGCCATGGGCATTGTCGCCGGAGGACAGCTTGCGGCCGAGGTCGCCGCCGACGGAGTCGTCGAGGAAGGCGCCGTGCGTCGCAATCTCGATCGCCACAAACCACGGCAAGACGCCCAACAGCGTCAGCGCCACGCCCCAACCTGGCCGCAGCACCCGCATCCACCCTGCCCTGCGGTCCCAAGCCGCCAGCGTGACGCAGGCCAGCGCCGCGACCATGGGGGTGATCGGCCCTTTCAGGAGGATGCCGGCGCCTATCGCAAGCCAGAACGCCGCCGCATGATATCGCCCGAACGTCCCCAGCCCAGCACGCTCCCCGAGATAGGCATGGCCGAGCAAGCCCATGGCAACCGTGGTCGCCCCGAGCAAAGCCGCGTCGGCCTTCGCAAGATGCGCCTCGATCGTCAGCAGCACGCAAGCTGCCAGCATCCCCGCCGCGAGCAGGGCCGCCCGCCGGCCGACCAAGCGCTGACCCAGCCCGAACGTCGCCGACACCGCCAGCAGCGCCCCGAGCAGCGACGGCAGGCGATACGGCCAAATTGGATTTTCGGTGGCGAGCCCGGCGGCTGCGGCCGCAAACGGAACCTGCAGCCAGTAGATGCCGATCGGCTTGCGGTTGCGTGGCGCCGCGCCGTTCATGATGCGCACGCCGTCGCCGCTCTCGATCATCTGCTTGCTCGCCTGGGCGAACCGGCTCTCGTCCCGGTCGGTCGGCGGCAGGGTGAACAGGCCCGGCAGCCACAGCAGCAGGCAGAACGCCACCAGCACGGCATACGGCCGCCGCGACGCGAGCAGCCCGGCGTCGCCTTCGAGCGCATCTGGGTCATTCATCGCGACGGCCCCTAGCACGCGCGCCCCTTCCGCGCCATGAAACGCCATGTCCGACCCGACCCGCGAAGCCGCCTTCGACCTGCTGTCCGCCGTGCTGGACCGGCACCGCCCGCTCGAAGAAGCGTTGGACGCCCTCCCGTCGATCGAACCGAGGGATCGCGCCGCCGCGCACCGGATCGCCGCGTCGGTGCTGCGCCGCGCCGGGTCCCTCGACGCCGTGCTGGAGCCGTTCCTGCGCCGTGCCCCCCCTGCCGCGGTGCGTCACGTGCTGCGGCTCGGGGCCGCCCAGCTCGTCCTGTTGGACACGCCGGCCCACGCCGCGGTCGCGACCTCGGTCGCGCTGGCTCGGGCCCGCGGGCTGACGCCGTTCGCGGGCCTGGTCAACGCGGTGCTGCGCCGGGTCGCCGAGGCAGGACCGGCGGCGCTCGATGGGTTGGACGGACCGCGGCTGGATACGCCGCCCTGGCTGTGGGCCAGCTGGGGCGCCGACGCCCGCATCATCGCACAGGCGCACGGCCGGGAGGCGCCGCTGGACCTCACCGTGCGAGCCGGCTCGTCCGTGCCGGGCGGCGAGGTGCTTCCGACCGGATCGGTCCGCCTGCCAGCCGGCACGCGCCTGACCGAACTGCCGGGCTTTGCCGAGGGGACGTTCTGGGTCCAGGACGCCGCGGCGGCGCTTCCCGCGGCGCTGCTGAACGTGCGGGCGGGCGAGTGCGTGGCGGATTTGTGCGCGGCGCCCGGCGGCAAGGCCGCTCAGTTGGCTGCGGCTGGCGCCACCGTCTTCGCCATCGAGCGGGATGCCGTGCGCCTGGAGCGCCTGGCCGAAAACTTCGCCCGGCTCCGCACGGCAGCCACTCCGGTCCTGGCCGACGCGCTCGCCTGGCGGCCGGACGCCCCCCTGGACGCGGTGCTGCTGGACGCGCCGTGCAGCGCCACCGGCACCATCCGCCGCCATCCCGACGTGCCCTTCCTCAAACGTCCCCGCGACATCGAGACGCTGGTAGTGCAGCAGGCCGCGCTGATTGCCGCAGCCGCCGCCATGCTGCGGCCCGGCGGGCGCCTGGTTTACGCCGTCTGCTCCCTGCAGCCGGAGGAAGGTCCCGCACAGATGGAGGCCGCCGCGCGCGCCGGGTTGCGCCACAACCCTATCGAGCCGAACGAACTGGCAGCGCTGCCGGAGGCGCTGACCCCGAATGGCTGCCTGCGCACGCATCCCGGCTTATGGCCGGAGCGGGGCGGAATGGACGGATTCTTCGCCGCACGGTTCATCCGGCCCTGAGCCTCGCTTGTGCTGCCATCGGGGCACACTCTAATACCACGCCATGGCGCATGAACCGTCTCTCCCAACCATCGTCGCGCCCAGCCTGCTCGCAGCGGATTTCGGCCGATTGCGCGAGGAGGCGACAGCGGTCGAGGCAGCTGGCGCCGACTGGCTGCACCTCGACGTCATGGACGGGCATTTCGTCCCCAACCTCAGCTTCGGCCCCGCCGTGCTGAGCGCGTTGCGGCCGCATTGCGGCTTGCCGTTCGACGTGCACCTGATGATCGCCCCCGCCGACCCCTACATCGCCGCCTTCGCGGACGCAGGGGCCGACCACATCAGCATCCACGCCGAAGCCGGGCCGCATTTGCATCGCTCGCTGCAGCAGGTTCGCGCCCTGGGCAAGGCGGCAGGCGTCGCAATCGACCCGGCGACCCCGGCAGCCGTCGTGGCCGAAGTGCTGGACCTGGTCGACGTGATCCTGGTGATGACCGTCAATCCAGGTTTCGGCGGCCAGTCATTCATTGAGAGCCAGTTGACTAAAATCGTTACTTTGCGTCAAATGGTATACGAAAGTGGCCGGCGTATCCACATCGCGGCCGATGGTGGCGTATCTCCCGCAACGGCCCCGCGCATCCTTGCCGCAGGATGCGATGTCCTGATCGCCGGCACGTCTGTCTTCGGGACGTCCAATTATAGTGAGGCAATTTCTGCCATGCGGCTGACCATTTAATGGCATTGCCCTGGGTGCGCGGCGTTCGGCGCGCGATGTCGCGGCTCCCCGATTTACGCATGGGCCGAGTGCCGGATGCTCCCGCCCTCCCGATCCGCGACCCGTGGCCCGGCGACCCGGCGCGCGGCGCCCGCCTTGTCATGGGCGAACTCGAACTCGCCGGCGTCACGATGGTGTTGTCGCCCGGCAATTGGGGCGGCAATGCCTCGCCCCTGCTGCGCGTCGCGGCCCACAGCTTCACTTGGCTGCGGGACCTGCGCGCCCTCGGCACGGACGCCGCCCGGATGCGGGCGCGCCTGCTGATTTCCGCTTGGATCGCCAACGCCGGGTCGTCGGACCCGCTGATCCATCGGCCCGATGTCGTCGGCGCCCGGCTGACGGCCTGGCTTGGCCACTACGATTTTTTCGCAGCTTCGGCCGACGATCCGTTTCGCCAGAAGCTGATGGCCCGGTTGGTCGGGAATGCCCGCAGCCTCGCCGCCATGCTGCCCGCGGAGGAACTGGACGCCCGCGCCCTGACAGCCCTGAAGGGTCTGATTGCCGCCGCCGTGGCGCTGCCGGACAACGCCGCCTTCCTGACCCGCGCGCTGCGCTTCCTGCCGCAGGAAATCAACCGCCAGGTGCTGCCGGATGGTTGTCACGCCGAGCGCAGCCCGGCCGCGCAACTCGCCGTCCTGCAGGATCTCGTAGAAATCCGCGCCCTGCTGCAGGCCGCCCAGGCGCAGCCCCCGGCCGCCCTGGCCAGCGCGATCGAGCGGATGGCGCCCACCCTGCGTGCGCTTCGGCACGGGGATGGCGGCTTGTCGCTGTTCAACGGCGCCAAGGAAGATAATTCACAGCTGATCGACCTGGTGCTGGCCCAGGCCGGCCGTGGCGGACGTCCGTCGCTGAGCCTGCTGGATGGCGGATTCCAGCGCATGCAGGCCGGCCGCAGCGTGCTGATCGTCGATTGCGGGCGTCCGCCGCCGCCCGGCGTCGACCGGCAGTCCCACGCCGGCACGCTGTCGATGGAGCTGTCGGTCGGGCGCGAGCGGCTGATCGTGAATTGCGGCGCAGCCCCGGGCGCCGGGCCCGAGTGGCAGGATGCCGCCCGCGCCACCGCCGCGCACTCCACGCTGGTGATCGCCGACACCAACAGTTCCGAGCTGAAGGGGGCCGGGCTCGGCCGCCAGCCCGAGCACGTCGAGGCGCAGCGGCAGGAGGCGAACGGCGCGCACTGGCTGGAGGCGAGTCACGACGGCTACACCAAGCCGTTCGGCGCGCTGCACCGCCGCCGGCTGTATCTTGCCGAAAGCGGTGAGGACATCCGCGGCGAGGACGCCGTGGAAGCGCCGACGCCGCAGCCGTACTCGCTTCGGTTCCACCTCCACCCTACCGTCGTCGCCAGCCTGCAGCAGGATGGCGAGGCGGTCCTACTGCGCCTGCCCAGCGGCGGCGGCTGGCGATTGCGGGCCGAGGGCGCCCGCATGACGCTCGAAGACAGTATCTATCTGGGCCAAGCCGAACCGAAACGCTGCGAGCAGGTTGTGTTGACCGGCTACGCCGACGGCCCGCAGCAGGTCAAATGGGCGATCACCAAAGTCGGCTGAGCCGGGCCGACCCGCGTTGAAGGTCATCGAGGTCACCAACGTCGATTTCTCGATGCGCCACTTCCTGCTGCCGCTGCTGCGGGGCATCCGCGCGCACGGGCACGAGGTGGTCGGGGTGTCCGCCGAGGGGCCGCTCCTGGCCGACCTCCGCGCCGAGGGCTTTCGCGTCGAATCGCTGCCGTTTGCGCGCACCCTCTCCCCCCCGGCGCAGTGGCGGGCGTTCCGTGCCTTGGTCGCGCTGTTCCGGCGGGAGCGGCCGGACCTCGTGCACGGCCACATGCCCATCAGCGGCTTACTCGCCCGCGTCGCGGCCCGCGTCGCCGGCGTGCCCCACGTGGCCTACACATGCCACGGTTTCCTGTTCAACCAGCCCGGACCGTGGCAACGCCGGGCCGCGTCGCTGCTGCTGGAGTGGATCGGTGGACGCTTGACGGACGTGTTCCTGACGGTCTCCACCGAGGAAGCGGCCGATGCGCGCCGCCTGCTCATCTCGCGCCGGGCGATGGCTGTCGGCAACGGCCGCGACCCGGCCCTGTTCCGGCCCGACCCGGCGGCCCGCGCCCGCATCCGCGCCGAACTCGGCACCCCGCCCAGCCGGGTGGTCATCGCCGCCGTGTCCCGTCTCGTGCGCCACAAGGGCTATCCCGAACTGCTGGCCGCCTTGCGCGACGTGCCGGGCGCCGAGCTGTGGGTGGTGGGAGAACGCCTGCCGTCCGACCACGGCGACGATTTGGAGCAGGTGTTCGCCCGCGCGGACCTCGGCGACCGTCTGCGGCGGCTCGGCTACCGCACCGACGTCGCGAGCGTGCTGGCGGCGGCTGACATCTTTACGTTGCCGAGCCTGTTCGAGGGCCTGCCAATGTCCATCATCGAGGCGATGCTGACCGGCCTGCCCGTGGTGGCAACGAGCATTCGTGGCCCGCGCGAGCAGGTCGTCGACGGCCGGACCGGATTGCTGGTTCCGCCCGCGGCCGTCGCGCCCCTCGCCGCCGCCCTGAACCGCCTGGTCCGCGATTCGGTGGAGCGCGCCGCCATGGGCGAAGCCGGCCGGATCCGGGCGCTTTCGTTCTACACCGAGGAACACGTCGTGCAGCGCACGCTCGACTTGCTTGGCCTATGACGGGACCGGCTGCTTGGACAGGAACGCGGCCAGCATCGCGTTCACCCGCTCCGGCGCTTCCTGCTGCACCCAGTGCGATACGCCCGGCAGGCGTCGCAGGGTGAGGTCGCGCACGTAGCGCTCGGTGCCGTCGAGGGTGATAAGGTCGAGCGCCACGTCTTCCTCGCCCCAAATCAGCAAGGTCGGCGTATCGATCGGCCGCGCGAGCCGCGGGTCGCGCAGCCCGCCATCGCGCCAGGCGGCCCGGTACCAGTTCAGCATCGCAGTGGCGGCGCCCGGCTCGGCGGCGTTGCGGCACAGGACGTCCAGCACGGCGGGCGGGAAGCGCGCCGGGTCGCGGGCGGAGCCGAGCACCATCCGCCGCACCAGCGCCCCGCCGTGTCGGCTGAGCAGGGCATCCGGCAACCCCGGCAGCTGGAAGAACGCCGCGTACCAGGACTTGCGCGCCTGCCGCCAGTGCCGCAGCGCCGCGTTGAAGCACACCGGATGCGGCACGTTCATGATGACCAGCCGCTCCAGCGAGCGGATTTGCCGAGCCGCGAAGCACCACGCGACCAGCGCGCCCCAGTCGTGCCCGATCAGCACCGTCGATGTCGCGCCCGACGCATCGATCAACCCGGCGACGTCGTCCAGCAGCCGGTCCAGCCCATAGGCCGCAACGCCTTGCGGACGGGAGCTGCCCGCGTAGCCGCGCTGGTTCGGCGCCCAGGCCCGGTAGCCCAGTTGCGCCAGCACCGGCAGTTGGTGACGCCAGGCGATCGCGTCGTCGGGGAAGCCGTGCAGGCACAGCGCAAGCCGGTCGCCGCCGCCGCACGCCTGCACGGCGAAACTCAATCCGTTCGCGGCCACTTGAAGGCGGCCGATCAATGCATCCGTCACCCCGTTGCCTTTCATGCGCGAGCGATCTGTCCTATGCGGCGCAGTTATGACAGACATCGTCGCCGTCCAACGTGCCCTGGTTTCCGTGTCCGACAAGCAGGGCCTCGTGCCGCTCGGCCATGCGCTCGCGGCGGCGGGCGTGCACGTTGTCTCGACCGGCGGCTCCGCGGCGGCCCTGCGCGCGGCCGGCGTGCCGGTGACGGAGGTCGCCGATCACACCGGGTTCCCGGAAATCCTGGACGGGCGCGTGAAGACGCTCGTGCCGCAGATCCACGGCGGCATCCTCGGCCGGCGCGACCGTCCGGAGCACGTGGCGCAGATGCAGGCGCACAACATCGCGCCCATCGATCTGGTGGTGGTGAACCTGTATCCGTTCGAGGCGACAGTGGCCCAAGGCGCCGGCGCCGAGGACTGCATCGAGAACATCGACATCGGCGGCCCCGCGCTGATCCGTGCCGCCGCCAAGAACCACAGCCACGTGGCCATTGTGACCGATCCGGCGCAGTACTCCGCCCTGGTCACGGCACTGGCTCACGGCGGCACCGACCTGGCGTCGCGGCAGCGATGGGCGGCCGAGGCCTACGCGCGCACCGCTGCCTACGACGCCGCGGTGGCCGCGTGGTTTTCCGGGCAGCAGGGCGTCGAGTTTCCACCCCGCATGACGCTGTCGGGCACGCTGCGGCAAACCTTGCGCTACGGCGAGAACCCGCACCAATCCGCTGCCTTCTACGCCACCGACGCCCGGCCCGGCGTCGCCACCGCCGCCCAGGTCCAGGGCAAGGAACTGTCGTACAACAACCTGAACGATACCGACGCCGCGTTCGAGTGCGTGGCCGAGTTCGACGCGCCCACGGTGGCGATCGTCAAGCACGCCAATCCTTGCGGCGTCGCGAGCGCCCCAACCTTGGCCCAGGCCTGGGACGCCGCCCTGCGCTGCGACCCCATGTCGGCGTTCGGCGGCATCGTCGCCGTCAATCGCACGCTGGATGCCGCCGCCGCCGAACGGATCGCCGCCATCTTCAGCGAAGTCATCGTGGCGCCCGACGCCGACGACGCGGCCCAGGCAATCCTGTCGCGCAAGAAAAACGTCCGCCTGCTGCTGACTGGCGGCCTGCCCGACCCGGCGGCGCCGGGCCAGATAATCCGGACGCTGGCCGGCGGCTTCCTGGCGCAGTCCCGCGACGCCGGGCGGATCGGACGCGCCGACTTGCGGGTCGTGACCCGGCGCGCGCCGACCGACGCCGAACTGGATGACCTGCTGTTCGCCTTCCGGGTCTGCAAGCACGTGAAATCGAACGCCATCGTCTATGCCCGGGATGCCGCCACCGTCGGCATCGGCGCCGGGCAGATGAGCCGGGTGGACAGCGCGCGCATCGCCGCGTGGAAGGGCCAGGAGGCCGCGCGCGCTGCCGGCCGCGACCATCGCCTGACCGAAGGCAGCGTGGTCGCGTCGGACGCCTTCTTTCCGTTCGCCGACGGACTGGAGGCCACGATCGCAGCCGGCGCGCTCGCGGTGATCCAGCCGGGCGGGTCGGTCCGCGACGCCGAGGTAATCGCGGCGGCGGACGCGGCCGGCGTGGCGATGGTGTTCACCGGGATGCGCCACTTCCGCCATTGAGAAGCATTCGCATCATTGCGACAGCGGCTTGATCGTTTCGGCGGCGCTCGCCATTTTAGCGGCTATGAAAAGCATTGACGAACTGACTGAACGAGAAATCCTCGCCCTCGCCATCTGCAGCGAGGAGGAGGACGGCCGGGTGTACGCCGACTTCGCCGAGGGCCTGCGCGAGGACTACCCCGACAGCGCGCGCGTGTTCACCGACATGGCGGCGGAGGAAAGCGACCACCGGCGCCAACTGCTCGACATGTACATGGCCAAGTTCGGCGACCACATCCCGCTCGTGCGCCGCCAGGACGTGCGCGGCTTCGTCACCCGCCGCCCGGTGTGGCAGCTTCGCCCGCTCGGCGTGGACGTGGTGCGCAAGCAGGCCCGCATGATGGAGCAGGAGTCGAGCCGCTTCTACTCGCAGGCGGCGAGCCGCACCTCCGACGCCACCATCCGCAAGCTGCTGGGCGACCTCGCCGCGGCCGAGGCGGCGCACGAGCACACCGCCGGCGAGATCGAGGCCAAGCGCCTGCCCGGCGAGACGCGCTTGCGCGAGGACGACGACGCCCGCCGCCGGTTCGTGCTGCAGATCGTGCAGCCCGGGCTGGTCGGATTGATGGACGGATCGGTCTCGACCTTGGCCCCCGTGTTCGCGGCGGCGTTCGCCACCCACGACACGTGGAACACGTTCCTGGTCGGGCTCGCCGCCTCGATCGGCGCCGGCATCTCGATGGGTTTCGCCGAAGCGTTGTCGGACGATGGCAAGCTGTCGGGACGCGGCACGCCGTATCTGCGCGGCCTGGTGTGCGGCCTGATGACGATGGCGGGGGGCATCGGGCACACGCTGCCGTTCCTGGTGCACGATTTCTGGACTGCGACCATCATGTCGGGCGTGGTCGTGGTGATCGAGCTGGCGATCATCGCCTGGATTCAATGGAAATACATGGACACGGCGCCGCTCTCGGCCATTGCCAAGGTGATGCTGGGCGGCGCGCTCGTCCTGGCCGCGGGCGTCCTGATCGGGAGTAGCTGATGCGCCGCGGGTTCGGCGAGCGCGGACCGCTACGACGGCCGTTCGGCTGCACTGCCTGAGGAGCACGGACCGATGTTCGACAAGCTCGCGCAGATCGCGGCCAGGGGCGCAGGGCGGCCGATCACCTTCATCCTGGCCGGCGCGCTCATCGTCGTTTGGGCCGTCAGCGGTCCGGTCTTTGGGTTCTCGGACACGTGGCAGCTCATCATCAACACCGGCACGACCATCGTCACATTCCTGATGGTGTTCCTGATCCAGAACACCCAGAACCGCGACACGGACGCCTTGCAGATTAAGCTGGACGAGCTGATCCGCGTCACCAAGGACGCCCGGCCGGAGCTGCTGAACCTTGAGGATTTACCCGCTGCGGAGTTGGAAACCATCAAGGCCGGCTTCATCGACCTGGCGCAGCAGCACCGGGCGCAGTCGGGCGACGACGCGAAGGTGCGCCCCAACCTTCGCTGACGCGATCCCCAACCTTCGCTGACACGATCATAGCGCCTGCCGGGTCGAGCGCCGCGGTTGAGCCATGCCGGGACCAGCCGGCGCGGCTTGCGAGCTTATGATTTTGCTTGGGGGTTTCCCTTCCTAGACCGCCTCCGTATCCAGCGCGTACCCTGCGGCGCGGACGGTCCGCACGATGTCCAGCTCGCCCTTCCCATTGATGGATTTCCGCAACCGGCGGATATGCACGTCGACCGTGCGCGGCTCCACGTGGATGTCCGGGCCCCAGACCGCATCCAGCAGCTCCTCGCGAGAAAATACCCGGCGCGGGTGCTGCATGAAGAACTCCAGCAACCGAAATTCCGTAGGCCCGAGGTGCACCGCGCGTGCGTTGCGCTGCACCCGGTGCGCCGACAGGTCCATGCTGATGTCGTGAAAAACCAGCCGCCCCTTCGTGGGAACCCCACTGGATCGGCGCAGCAGCGCCCGCATCCTCGCCAGGAGGGCATCCATGCTGAACGGCTTGGTGATGTAGTCGTCCGCGCCCGTGTTCAGGCCACGGACGGCGTCCTGGTCCTCGGTGCGTGCCGTCACCATGATGACGGGCAGGTCGCGCGTCGAGGGCCGGCGTCGGATTTGGCGGCATACCTCGATGCCGGACAAGGTCGGCAGCATCCAATCCAGCAGCACGATGTCGGGCGGCATCTCCGCGATGCGGGTGAGCGCCTCCTGTCCGTCCGCAGCCTCTTGGACCCGAAAACCCTGTTTTTCGAGGTTGTAGGTCAGCATCGTCATCAGGGCCGCTTCGTCCTCGACGATCAGCACCAGCGGCTTGTTCAAGTCCGACATCGTTTCCCGAGCCGTACGAAGTTCGACGTTCATGCCCTGGGCCGCACCACGGCGTACGATGACGTATCCCCCTTGGGCCGGCTGCCCGAGGGATTGGTCCCGGTGACGGAGTATTGGATCGTCTCAGCGATGTTCGTCGCGTGGTCGCCGATGCGCTCCAGGTTCTTCGCGATGAACAGGAGGTGGGTGCACGGCGTGATGTTGCGCGGGTCCTCCATCATGTAGGTGATAAGCTCCCGGAAGATGGCGTTGTAGATGTCGTCGATGGCCTCGTCGCTCCGCCAAACCTGCATCGCCTTCTCCGCGTTGCCTTCGCCGATCGCGTCTACGATGAGCTTCAGGTTCTCCTGGACTAGGCGCGTCATGTTGGCGATGCCGGAGAGGCTGAACGGCAAGCTGAACTCCGCCAGCACGATGCTTCGCTTGGCGACGTTGGCGGCGTAGTCGCCGATGCGCTCCAGGTCGCCGGTCATCTTCAGCGACGACACGATTTGCCGCAGGTCCTGCGCCATCGGCTGCCGCAGGGCGAGCATCTGGACCACCGAATCCTCGATCTCCCGCTCGAGCCGGTCGACCGCAGGATCCTGCTCGACCGCCTCTGTGGCCGCCTGGGTGTCCTGGTGCAGCACCGCGGACGCAGCCGCGGCAACCTGGCTCTCGACCATGCCGCCCATCTGGGTGATCCGGTCGCGGAGGGCCTTCAGTTCCTGCTCGTACCGCTTCACGATGTGCTCGGGTTGATCTGGCATTGTAGCTCCTAGCCGAACCGGCCGGTGATGTATTCCTGGGTCCGCCTCTCCCGCGGGGCCGTGAACATCTGCGCCGCCAGGCCGACCTCCACCATCTCGCCGAGATAGAAGAACGCGACCTGGTCGGCGCAGCGGGCGGCTTGCTGCATGTTGTGGGTGACGATGGCGATCGTGAAATCGTGCTTCAGTTCGTCGATGAGTTCCTCGACCTTGAGCGTGCTGATGGGATCGAGCGCACTGGTCGGCTCGTCCAGCAGGATCACCTCCGGCTTGGTGGCGATGGTGCGTGCGATGCACAAGCGCTGCTGCTGCCCGC
>JAABUJ010003640.1_pt1 | contig 17079 bp, 10 predicted proteins | sample 5559131 | NCBI WGS metagenome assembly JAABUJ01 (sample SAMN10711875, study PRJNA513366) | rock metagenome | isolation source: Antarctica rocks | place: Antarctica: Victoria Land, Mt New Zealand nord | collected 2016-01-07 | reverse complement strand
TAAGGTCAGAGCTAGAGCTCAAAAATGTGAAAGCTTATTGATATATTAGTTATAATAAATTACACCTTAACTAGCCATATAGGGATAAATTACACAGTCGCAAGATATATTACTGAATAAGTTATGAAAATCATGACTTTTTGCAAAGGTGTGTGTTAGAAACACACATTAGTAAGCATGTATATGTGCTTACTAAGCGCATACACATGCTTACTAAGCGCATACACATGCTTACTAAGACTATATATAACTCACAAAAAACCCATGACTCTACATAAGTCAGATCAGGTTAACCTGCACTTAACTCAGCTGAATAAAAGTTAGCTTGACTCAACTCAATACCTGAACTCAACTCTGATCTGCATGACCTATAGGCAACTCACGCACTCAGCCTAATATGAAGTTGAGAACATTTTAAAAAAGAAAATGATTAATGAAGAATGTTAAAAGATGACATCACACTAATAGCAAAGCTATTATAAGTTATATTTAACACTTCTTTTAACTCACAATTCAGCATTCTGCAGATATAAAGAGTGCATGCAGATAGCAATTTAGGTTTACAATCTTTAAGCTTACTTTCTTATCATAAACTTAAATCATTAACTGAGATGACCTAGACACATATCTTTATAAGATTTTAGACAAGAAATTACTTCACTAATCTGAGCTCATAATCTGTTAAAAGGTGACACCACACTAATAGCAAAGCTATTGTGAATTATATTTAATAAAGAAGTTCATTATTTTATTAAATGAAAAGATTATGATATCTTAAAAAATATTTAAGAACTCAGAGAAAATCTTAAGAACTGTATGAGAATGCTTTAATGTTTTGAGAAAAGACTAAAATTAAATCTTAAAAAAATAATGACATAAAATTTACAAATTATAATAAGAAATCTATTTTATTCTTTATTTCATCATTATTACTATCAAGCTCAGCAGCTAAACAGTCAGTCTTTTGTAAAACATGATAATTTATTTAATTTAAAGTCTTTTAAAAATATATAATCTTCAATGAAAAAGCAGTAAGCTCAACATGCTTGACTGTTAAGACATTATTTATCTTATTTATCTTTTTCATTGCTTTACTTATTTTCTTATATAAGAAAAAGTAAGTTCTATTAAGTAACTTTTACAATACATTGACACATAGACAATTACAGTAAGTGTATTTATTACATTTTGATTAAGATTTCATGACAAAACAATTTAAGCTGTAACTGACACAGAAGTCACAAAGAAAAGAAGTAGAAACATTATTTATTTAAATTTTCTTTAAGATTCTTAAGTAATTTAAATTTTTTAAAGACATCATTGCTGATGATAATGACAACAGCATTCTCACTTATAAGATTTAGAGAATTAGTGTTTAAAAAAGAAGAAGTTGTGTTATAATTATAGTTTAAAAAAGAATTACTGATGCAATCAGTATGTAAGTTGTTAAGATAGAAGTATATATTTAAGTATAAGTATAATGAGTTTAATGAGCTCAATGACATACAAGATAAGCAGAGTGAGCATAGCTTAATGAGCTTAATAAATTATATAAATGTACACTGTTGAGCAAGCTTATTATATAATAAAATTGTTTTTTTTATAAAAACAATTATATTTAATGACAATCATTATTTAACATCTACTATCTATTAGTTAACTTTAATATATCTAAAAATTCTTTTATATCATAAGCTTTAACTTTTAAACTCTATATCAGAGAAATCTCTGATCAGAATGTAATAAAATGATTTAATAAATGTAAATTGCTTACAATAAAATTTACACTGCTTTATATTATGATGCACAGTGTTTACAATAGAGAATAATAAAGTTTCTTTAACAATATAATTATACATTTAGATCTGTATATAATCAATATTAATATAAATAGAGCTGTAAAGACTTTAAATATATTTTTATAATTAAATTTATTTTCTTATTTCACTCTAAACAGATCAGTATCTGTCTGTCAGACTTTATGTTAAATAAATTTCTCATTATTATTAAATAATCTTTAATTAATGTAAACTTCTGTTGAGAAGTGATGTTCTAGCTACTTCTATGAAGTGAGATAGAACTAGTATCAGAGACTGAGTGAAGACTCTATTTACATTAACTACAATTAACATTCTTTTTACTTTCTTTGTAACTCTTTTAATCAAGATGTGCTCATAGACAACACAGTTTAGAAATTTCACTAAATGACATAGTATAGCATAAATATCTATTTTCTTTCAATAAATTATGAGCTCAGATTAGCAAGAAGCTTCTTAAAGAAAGTGCATACTTTTAGTGTAATGACAGCTGAGTATGTTGACTTTTAAGATTTACAAAAGATTTGTAATAAATTCAGCTTTAGCAGAATCAGCACACTGATGACAGCTGTATACATTAATTATTGAGATTTACAGTCAATCTAACTTTAACAGTATCACTGACTATTGAGATTTATAATAAATCTGACTTTAGCAGAATCAGCATTCTGCAGTAACTAAGTACATTTAATTTGAAAGATTTATAAAAAATTAGTCTCAGCAAAAATCAGCATTTACAGTTGCTCAGAAAGCACTGTTCTTTAATAGCTTAATATAAGTCATTGAGATAAATAAGCACTATTATTTTACAGAATAAGAGATACAAAAGCTTTCTATTTATTTTATTTATATTATCTTTAATGCATACATTATTATTTTACTTTATGCACTTCTTATACTATGTGTCAACTATCATCATCATGAACTTCAACAATTTCTTTATAAAGCAACAATTCATTTCAATTCTTATTTACAAAAACTGCAATCAATAATTCATTTTTATGAAAAGATAACTGATAAAAGAAAATCTATAAAATATTATTGAAGTCTTAACAGTCAATATATTGATCAGTAAATTCTCAGAGTTATTTCTTCTCAGCAGTCTCAGCTTTAAAAGTTAAAAAATTGATATAAAGATTTTATATTGATTTATTATCTGCATAAACATAAATGATTAAGAATATCTGATAAACAAAATCAGCATAAAGAATGTTTAAAATGTATTAAAGTTTAAGTATAAAAAGAAGCTGCAGATAATTAGAAGACAATATTTAATAAAGTTTGTTAAATATAGAATATTAAAGAATGTATTCATTAAAGAAGTATAAATTTATCTAAGTAAACTCAGCAAAAAGATTGCTGCAATTCAGTCTGATATAATCAGATTGTTTAAATTAAAACAATAATTTTAAACATTACTTTAAGTGTTATCAATTAAATATGTTGTGATCTGTAATGTCATTGATGCTCAGAACAATTTAGATGTTGAGAAAGATCTATAAAAGTTTTAGAAGAAAGAGATACAACTTAAGACTGATAAGACTGTCATTATTTTGTAAGTAAATAAATAGAAAGAAGATCAATATTTAATGAATTAGAACTGCAGTTCATCAAATTACTGCATAGTTAATATTAAGCAACATTATTGCAGATCATTTAACTTAAACAGTAATCATTTTTTTTGTTGCTTTATTAAGTGCTTTCTTTGCAACAATTCTTACTTCATTAAATATTGTAAATTTCTTTCTGATGTTAAGTAAGATACTTAAAAGAAGATAAGCAGATCAATTACAGTTAAGTTGTACAGATTACAGTTCTATGTCAAAAGTCTTTGTAAGTGAGGTTATCTCACTAAAACTCTCATTATTATAGTATATAGAACTTTTCAACAAAATACTAAAGAGTCTTGTAGTTTTGTATAGTAGTTAGTATTATATAGTACTTGAAATTCTCAATCTCAGTTTTTGATTAATACTGAGTGTACCATCTCTTCATCTCAATAATCACTTTTATTCTCAATTTCATGCTCTCTATTAACATCATTAATAACTCTTCATCAAGCCTAGGTCAGGCTTTCTTTAAGATCTTAAATAAGACTCTTTAAATCTTCTCATCACTGTCATGTACTTCTTCTATGTTGAGATGAACTTCATAGATCAGTTTTTTAAGGTGAACTCAGAGATGTTCAATAGAGTTTAGATCAGAGCTGTAGAAAGATTAGTTTATAAGATTTATGTTATGCTCTTCAAATCACAGCTTGACAACATCAGCATTATGAATTGATGCATTATTCTGCATAAAGATGAGATTAAGAGTTTAGATTTTAAGTAGATTGTCATTTAATATCTTAAGATAAAACTTCACTGAATAGCTTTTACTCTTAGTCAATGAATCTCTTTTCATTTAATTCAAATTTGATCTTCTCTCATCTCAGAAAGCTTCTCACATCATTACAGACACATTCTTGCTCTTAAAAACAGTCTGAATGTGCTTCTTCTTTTACTTATTTACTGATGTACAGAACACTCACTTTCTACTCTTGCTCATGTTTTACTTTATTGAATACTCATCTGTTCAAATTACTTTTAATTACTCATCAAAGATTCAATTGTTCTGTTTCTTTGCTTAGGCAAGTCTCTTGACTGCATTCTTCTCTTACAGAAGTGAATGCTTCTTTGCAAGTTAATTAATAAGTTCATACTTCTTGAGTATTCAATATACTGTTGACTTTAAGCAATTGACTCTTATTCACTTAAGAAGCTCTTAATAAATGATTTTGAGCTTGATCTGAGCTGTATGTATGATATGTTGTTGTTTACAAACTAAACAAGACTTTAAACAGTCACTTTAAGGCTTGCTGACACTTTAATTAAGGTAAGAAGCCTGCAAAATTGTTGATCTAATTGTTAATTTTAACACTGAAAACTTCTTTCAAATTTCTGCAGTACTGACATTTCTGAAACTGTGACTCACAATTAGTTCTTGCTTATATGAGGTTAATTTCTTACAATGAAAGAAATTGCTCAATATGGACTTCAATGAAGTGTGTAACATGACTGTGAATGAGATGAGAAGACAGTGAGTTCATAGTTCATTGCATTGTGAAAGAGTAATTTTGACTAATTTGCAAAGACTTTTAATGTGATACTGTAATTGCAGTTAAGTTGTATTAGAAGTCAGTCTATAAAGAAAAAGAAAAGAAATACAGAGTCTTTGATGCAAAAATTAATGATAGTAATGATGATGACTTCTTCTCTGAATTTAAAGAGAAAGAGAAAATTAACAATGAAATTACTGCTTTATTTAAGAAGATTATTAATAAAATGCTTAAATTTAAATGAATTGCAGACTCTAAATTCTTCTTATATATAATTAATTAACTTCAATTCTTCAATGACTTTCTTATATGAATGAGACATCAGTAAATTAAAGTTAAAAAAAGACATTTATACTCTCATTATTGTGAAATAATCATTATACAAGTTAAGTCAGAAAATTCTATAAGACTGAATTCAACACTTTATGTATTTAAACTTAAGATTAATCTTCTGTTAAGAAAGTAAATGTACAAAATGAAACTGCATAAAAGCTTTAATCAACACTGTCTTTAAATGTGTGATAAGCACAGCAAAACTATAATAAAAGTATTAAAGCAAGACAGAGTCTATATAATTAAGTATATTGCAAAAAGTTTTAATGAATTTGCTTTAATATTTACAGTATACATGTTACATTCAGAGACTGCCTTCTCTGTTACTGCTTTAGATGCAAGTTTATATATTTAGATTTATGAGCATAATCTTATGATTAACTTCTTAAATATTGACATTACATCATTAAATGAAAAGATCAAGACTTACAGACTTTAATATTAATAATTTGCTTATCTTAATTCTGCAAAGTTATGTAATCTTTACAAGATAACAATTCTTAAAAAGTCAATTTTCATTGTTGAGAACAACAAGAACATATATGAGATTTGTACTTTAATTAAGTTTATTAATAAATAAGATTATACTGTAAGCAAAAAAAAAATTAACATTTTTATTTTTATTTTTGTTAATATATATAACTCATTACTCTTATTATTTAGTGAATATCAGTACTTTCTGAAGATAGTAGATAATCATTTCTGAAAGATGTGAATGATATCATTAAAATGACATAATGAAATCTCACAGACACTGTAAGAATGATGATTAAAGACTGAACTTCAGATTGATGCAAAGATTTTTGCTGTATAAAGTAACAATAAAATAAAGTTAAAGTTCACTTTAAATGACTGATGCAAATCTCTTAATATTACACTGCAATACACAGTGCTCTACATATCAATTTAAAATAATATTGTCAAAAGAGTTATCTGAATCACTGAGAACTCAGTATGCATCATAATTAAAGAGATATAACTGTCAATAAAGTTCTAAGTGTAGACAGCATAAACAGATGTTTATCTTTACAATTAAACAGCAATTGATTTTTTAATTAATGATAAATAGACAACTTTTAAGAAAGCTTTCATTAATGTAAAGTCATTCATTAATTATATTTATATATAAGAATGCAAATACTACAGCTACATTGATCTCAAGTTACTATCTGAAGATAGATGTGACAAATTCATAAATTAAGAACAAATAAAAGTCTTTATGAACTACATTGAGAAAATTATAAAGCAGTATTAGCTTTAAGCTTCAGATCTTAAGTGCATCATTAAAAATTATGCTGTAAAGTTTGCTAAAAGTGAAAAGAGAGGCACTGTTGATCTTAGACTGCAATAATAGATATTAAATGTTTTTTTAAATAGAAGATTCATTAAATGTTTATAAAAGAAGTTAATCATTATGAAGATCACAGCTTCAAATTAAACATTTATAACTTAAAACAGTAAGATGCAGTCTGACTTAATTATGATTAAGATCAATAAGTCTCAAGATAAACAACATAAGATTAAGTTAACTGTAGTTAATCTAAATAAGTCATTAAATAAGAAGATTAACACTAATTAAATTAAGACAGTGACACTTAAAGAAGTTAGAATCTTTCTGTGTGTTGAGATTCTGAAATGAAAGAGAAACAATGATGACAATAATTAAGATGTAGATGAGCTCTTAATTAAAATACTAAGAGTTATACTAACACTTATGATGTTCTCTATAGATAAAGAAGATTCTATAATTAAATTTAACATTTCAACATCTGTTATCTATGCTGAAGCAGTGAGAGACTCAATCTAAAAAGAAATGTAAAAAAACATCATTTATACAGAGCTGACAGCCTTAATAGTAAATGAAATATGAAAAGAGACTGTGTCATTAAGAAGAATCAACATTATAATCAATAAATAAGTTTTTAAATTCAAGCTGAACATTAATAAATTCTTAAATAAGTTTAAGACAAAACTTGTGACAAGAGACTTTTCATAGATATATAATGTTAATTATAAAAATATCTTTATTTTTACTATTAAATTTAACATTCTGCAAGTCTTTCTAACTATTGTTGCACTCAAGAATCTAGAGTGTTATTAAGTGAATGTCAATAACATTTTTACAGAATTTTTTCTAAAAAAAACAATTTATATAACACTTTCTTTTAAAGTCAATATCACATCTAATTATGTTTTATGCATACTGTGCAGTCTTTATGATCTTAAGTAAATTACACAGAACTAACATAAATAATATGTTATTAAACTACTTAAATTAAATTTTCATTAAAGCAAAACTGATCTCTGTCTTCTTCTTTACAGCATTAAAAGAATTATACTGCTTCTTTATATAAACAATATTGTTATGACTTCAACAAATCTACTATACATTCTCTGATTTAAGTAAGCTCTTATGAATGTATTCAAAGTTAAGAACTTAAGAAAGATACAGAAAATTCTTGACATTTAAGTTATATATAACTGCAAAATGAGAACTCTGCATCTAAATCAGACTCATTATATAAATAAGATATTAAAGAATTTTTATATGCAATTTAATAAGCATAAAGTCATCAGCATTTTACTCAACAAATATGATATTCTTTGCTTTGCTGATTCAACTGATCAAAGAATAAATTAAAGACAGTATTAATAAATAATTAAAAATTTAATGTATGCAGCAATTCATATTTAATTAAACATCATCTTCACACTAAGTTGATTAAATCAATATCTCAGCAATTCTGCAGAGTGTTGAGAAGCAGTGTTCTAGCTGCTTCTATAAAGTGAAGTAGGACTAGCATCAGAGACTGAGTGAAGACTTTATTTACATTAACTGCAGTCAACATTCTTTCTACTTCTTCTGTAACTCTCTCAACCAAGATGTGCCCATAGGCAACATGATTTAGAAGTTTCACTAGACAGCATAGTATAGCATGAGTATTCATTTCTTTCAATAAATTATGAGCTCAGATTAGCAAGAAGCTTCTCAGAGAAAGTGCATACTTCTAATGTATGTAACAGCTGAGTCTGCAGACTTTTGAGGTTCACAGTGAATTTGACTTTAGCAGTGTTACTGGCTATTGAGGTTTGTGATAAATCTGGCTTTAGTGAAATCAGCACAGTGATGACAGCTTAATACACATCTGTTAGGTAAACAAGCATCTTCAGTAGCTGAGTATGTTTAACTTGAAAGATTCAAGAAGAATCAGTCTCAACAAAAATCAGCATTCACAGTTATTTACAGAAGCACTGTTCTTTCAGCAGCTTGATATGTGTCTTGTTGAATAGATAAATAAGCACTCATGATTGCTTAAAGAGCACTGTTCTTTGACAGCTTAGTATGAGTCATTGAGATGAATAAGCACTACTGTCTCACAGAACAAGAGGCACAAAAGCTTTTTATTTATTTTACTTATATTATTTTCAATGCATACATTGTTATTTTACTTTATTCACTTCTTATACTATGTGCCAACTATCATCATCATGAACTTCAACAACTTCTTTACAAAGCAATGACTCATCTCAATTCTCACTTGCAAGAACTGCAATCAATGATTCATTTTTATAAGAAAATAACTGATAAAAGAAGATCTATAAAATGTTATTGAAGTCTCAGCAGTCAATATGTCAGTCAGTGAATTCTTAGGTTCATTTCTTCTCAGCAGTTTTGGCTTTGAAAATTAGAAAATTGATGCAAAGATCTTATATTAACTTATTATTTACATGAATACAGATGATCAAGAATATCTGATGAACAAAATCAGCACAAAGAATGTTTAAAACATGTTAAAGTTTAAGTACAAGAAGAAGCTGCAGACAACTGAGAGACAATATTTGATGAAGTTTGTTGAATACAGAATGTCAAAGAATGTATTCATTAAAGAAGCATAAACTTATCTGAGCAAACTCAGCAGAAAGATTGCTGCAACTCAGTCTGATATGACTGAGTTGTTCAAATCAGAATGATGATTTCAGACATTGCTTTAAGCACTATCAGTTAAGTATGTTGTGATCTGCAATGTCATTGATGCTCAGAACAATTCAGATGTTGAGAAAGATCTATAAAAGCTTTAGAAGAAAGAGATACAGCTTAAGACTGATGAGACTGTCATTGTTTTGTGAGCAGATAAACAGAAAGAAGATCAACATTCAATGAATTAGAACTGCAGTTCATTGAATTACTGCATAGCTAATATTAAGCAACATTATTACAGATCATTCAGCTCAGACAGTAATCATTCTTCTTATTGCTTTATTAAATGCTTTCTTTGCAATGACTCTCACTTCATTAAAGATTGCAAATTTCTTTCTGATGTCAAGCAAGATACTTAAAAGAAGACAAGCAGATTGACTGCAGTCAAGCTGCACAGATTGACTGCAGTTAAGTTGTATTAGAAGTCAGTCTATAAAGATAAAGAGAAGAGATACAGAGTCTTTGATGCAGAAGTTAATGACAGTAATGATGATGACTTCTTTTCTAAATCTAATAAGAAAGAGAAAGTCAGCAATGAAATTGCTGCTCTGTTTAAGAAGACTGTCAGTAAGATGCTTAAATCTGAATGAGTTGCAGATTCTGAATTCTTCTTATACATAACTGATCAACTTCAACTCTTCAGTGACTTTCTTATACAAATGAGATGTCAGCAAATTAGAGTTAAAAAAAGACATTTATACTCTCACTATTGTGAAGTAATCATTATGTAAGTTAAGTCAGAAAATTCTGTGAGACTGAGTTCAACACTTTACATGTCTGAACTTGAGATCAATCTTCTTTTAAGAAAGCAGATATGCAAAATAAGACTGCATAAAAGCTTTAATCAACACTGTCTTTAAATGTGTGATAAGCATGACAAGACTATAATAGAAGCATCAGAGCAAGATGAAGTCTATATAGTTAAGTACATTGCAAAGAGTCTTAATGAATTTGCTCTGATATCTGCAGTGCACACATCACATTCAGAGACTGCTTTTCTTACAGCTGCTTCAGACACAAGTCTGCACAACAACATGACTGATTTCTCAGAAGTTGACACTGCATCATTGAATGAAAAGATCAAGACTTACAGACTTTAACATCAATGATTTGCTTATCTTGATTCTGTGAAGCTGTGTAATCTTTACAAGATAACAATTCTTGAAAAGTCAATTTCTATTGTTGAGAACAACAAGATCATGTATGAGATTTGTGTCCTGATCAAGTTCATTAACAAGTGAGGCCACATCATAAGTAAAAGAAAGGCTAACATTCTCATTCTTGTCTTCATTAACATATGCAGTTCATTACTCTTGTCATTTAGTGAATATTAATACTTTCTAAAGATAGTAGATAATCACTTTCAGAAGACATAGATAATACTGCTGAAGCAATATGATGAGATTTCATAGACACTGCAAGAATGATGACTGAAGACTGAACTTCAGACTGATGTAAAGATTCTTGCTGTATGAAGTGACAATAAAATGAAGTTAAGATTCACTTTAAATGACTAATGCAAGTCTTTTGACATCACACTGCAGTACATGATGTTCTACATGTTAATTCAGAATGATGTTGCTGAAAGAGCCATCTGAATCATGAAGAACTCAGTGCATGTCATGATCAAAGAGATATAACTGTCAATAGAGTTCTGAGTACAGACAGCACAGACAGATGTCTATCTTTGTAATTGAACAGCAACTGATCTCTTAATTAACAGTAAGCAGATGACTTCTGAGAAAGCTTTTACTGATGTGAAGTTATTCATTAATTACATTTATGTATAAGGATGCAAGTACTACAGCTATGTTGATCTTAAGTCATTATCTGAAGACAGATGCAACAAATTCATGAATTAAGAACAAGTAAGAGTCTTTATGAACTACATTGAGAAAATTACAAAGCAGTATCAGCTTTAAGCTTCAGATCTTAAGTGCATCATCAAGAATCATGCTGTGAAGTTTGCTGAAAGCAAGAAGAAAAACACTGTTGATCTTAAACTGCAATGATAAACATTAAATGTTCTTCTGAACAGAAGATCTGTTGAATGTTTATAAAAGAAGTCAATCATTGTGAAGATCACAGCTTCAGATTAGACATTCACAACTTAGAACAGTAAGATGCAGTCTGACTTAATTATGATTAAGGTCAACAAGCCTCAAGATAAACAATATGAGGTCAAGTTGACTGCAGTCAATCTAGATGAGTTGTTAAATAAGAAGATTAACACTGATTAAGTCAAGATAATGACACTCAAAGAAGTCAGAACCTTTCTATGCATTGAGATCTCAAAATGAAAGAGAAATGACAACAACAACAATCAAGATGTGAATGAGCTCTCAATTAAAATATTAAGAGTTATGCTGACACTTATGATGTTCTCTATAAACAAAGAAGATTCTATGATCAGATCTGACATTCTGACATCTGTCATCTATACTGAAGCAGTGAGAGACTCAATCTGAGAAGAAATGTGAAAGAATGTTATTTATGTGAAGCTGACAGCCTTGACAGCAAATGAAACATGAGAAGAGACTGTGTCATCAAGAAGAGTCAACATTATGATCAGTAAATGAGTCTTTAAACTTAAGCTGAACACTGATGAATTCTTAAACAAGCTCAAGGCAAGACTTGTGATAAGAGACTTCTTACAGACATATAATGTTAATTATAAGAACATCTTTGTTCTCACTGTCAAGTTTAACACTCTGTGAGTCTTTCTGACTATTGTTGCACTCAAGAATCTAGAGTGTCATCAAGTGAATGTCAATAAAGTCTTTACAGAATTCTTTCTGAAGAAAACAATCTATATAACATTTTTTTCTGAAGTCAATATTGCATCTAATTGTGTTCTGTGCATACTGCACAGTCTTTATGATCTTAAGCAAGTCACATAAGACTGATATGAACAATGTGTCATTAAACTGTTTAAGTTGAGTTTTCATCAAAGCAAGACTGATCTCTGTCTTCTTCTTCACAGCATTAAAAGAATCATGCTGCTTCTTTATGTGAACAATATTATTGTGACTTCAGCAAATCTGTTACACATTCTCTGATTTAAGCAAGCTCTTATGAATGTGTTCAAAGTCAAGAACTTAAGGAAGACACAGAAAATTCTTGACATTTAAGTTATACACAATTATAAAATGAGAACTCTGTATCTGAATCAGACTCATTATATAAATAAGATACTAAAGAATCTTTACATGCAATCTAATAAGCACAGAGTCATCAGCATTTCACTTAACAGATATGATGCTCTTTGTCTTGCTGACTTAACTGATCAAAGAATAGATTAAAGACAGTATTAACAGGCAATTAATAGTTTAATGTATACAGCAATTCATATTTAATCAGACATCATCTTCACACTAAATTGACTAAGTCAATATCTCAGCAATTCTGCAAAGCATCATGAACATGCACTTAAGAAACTACTGCAGTACATAAGATCAATTATCAATCTCAGCATCATGTACAGCTTTAATGAGAGTCAAGCAATGCTTAAATACTCTGACTTTAACTATGCTTCAGACAAGCAGAATTGAAAATTAATTCTAAAGTGTGTCTACATGCTTGAAGATGAATCAGTGTTGTGAGCAAGTCAAAAACAGAAGTTTGTTGTTATCTTAATTACTGAGGTCAAATACATCGCCATGTCAATGTGTGCAAAGACTGAGATCTGGCTTGAACAGATGTTAAGAGACATAAGTATAAGCAAATATCTTGAAGTCAACTTATACTGCATAAACATTCAAGAGAATAAAGCTCATTGAGCTTCTTCATTCATTCAGCTCAGAGAAGACAATCAAGCTGTCTTGATCTTGATCAAGAACACACATGTACATGAGTGATTAAAGCACATTAATGTCTTCTATTACAACATTTGTGATCTGCATAAGTGCAACCAGATTCAGATAGACTTTATGCTCAGTCAAGAGATGATTGCTGACAGGCTTATTAAGTCTCTGTTTAAATGAATCTTTAAGCAGTTCATTGAATTCATGAAACTCACTGTTGATGATTAGTTAAACTCTTAAATGATTTGTTGAACTCTTGATGATGTGTTTAGTCATTTGGTGTTTGCTGTCAGTGAGAGTCAATAGGTGCAGCCTCATTAAGTGAAAGTGTTGAGAAGTGATGTTCTAGCTGCTTCTATGAAGTGAAGTAGAACTAGCATCAGAAACTGAGTGAAGACTCTGTCTATGTTGACTGCAGTCAACATTCTTTCTACTTCTTCTGCAACTCTCTTGATCAAGATGTGTTCATAGACAACACAGTTTAGGGATTTCACTAGACAGCATAGTATAGCATGAGTATTCATTTCTTTCACAGAGCATCATAAACATGCATTTAAGAAACTATTGCAGTACATAAGATTAATCATCAATCTTAATATTATATATAGCTTTAATGAAAATTAAGCAATACTTAAATACTCTGACTCTGACTATATTTTGAATAAATAGAATCAAAAATCAATTTTAAAATATATTTATATGCTTAAAAATGAATCAATATCATAAATAAGTTAAAAACAGAAGTCTGGCATCATCTTAATTACTGAGATTGAATACATAATTATGTCAATGTGTGCAAAGATTGAGATCTGACTTGAACAGATATTAAAAGACATAAGTATAAGTAAATATTTTGAAGTTAACTTATACTGCATAAACATTTAAGAGAATAAAGCTCATTAAATATCTTTATTTATTCAGCTTAAAGAAGATAATCAAGCTGTCTTGATCTTAATTAAGAATATATATATACATAAATGATTAAAGCATATCAATATCTTTTATTACAACATTTATAATTTGCATAAGCACAATCAGATTCAGATAAACTTTATATTCAGTCAAGAGATGATTGCTGATGAGCTTATTAAGTCTTTATTTAAATGAATCTTTAAGCAATTCATTAAATTTATAAGATTCACTATTGATGATTAATTAAATTTTTAAATGATTTATTGAACTCTTAATGATGTGTTTAGTCATCTGATGTTTGTTGTCAGTGAGAGTCAATAGATGCAGTCTCATTAAGTGAAAATGTTAAGAAATGATGTTCTAGCTGCTTCTATGAAGTGAAGTAAAATTAATGTCAGAAACTGAGTAAAGACTTTATTTACATTAATTGTAGTCAACATTCTTTCTACTTCTTCTGTAACTCTCTTAATCAAGATGTGCTCATAAATAATACAGTTTAGAGATTTCATTAAATGACATAATATAGTACAAGTATCTACTTTCTTTCAATAACTTCTATGTCTTTTCAAGATATTTCACATTAAATTATAAGAACTTAATCATCTCTAATGACTTAAACAATTTAAAGCTGAATGAAATAAATTTAATATTAAATAAAGTTTATCTAAAGCTTAATGCAGTCTATCTGAAGCTAAAATTAAACAATTTAAAGTTAAATATAATCTTAATTGTATTAAATACAATTAATTTTAAATTTAAAGACATTACTCTTATTGCTGTGCAGTGCTTATCAAAGATTAAAGTAATATATTTAATACTGTTATAAATATGTTTAAAGCTGTTACAAATATGTTTAAAGTCATCATAAATGATGCTGTTATGAATACATTCAAAGCTATTATATATCTATTGATGAGATGTGCTGCTCTATTTAAATTCAATATTGTACTATTTAATGCTGATGTAGCTCTGTGTATGACTGACAGACTTCTTATTGAATTTTATAAAATTAATAAAATTTTCTTTATTGTTATAATTTAGTTCTTTAAAATTATTCAAATTATCAATACTTTATTTAAACTCTATATTGCTCTGTATAGAGTCTGTAAAGATCTGTTTATTTTTAAAATACTGATTGTTATAAAGTTGTTTGTCTGTATAGAGCTGTTCAGATGTTATGATAAATGTAAGTTACAAGTGAATTTTACTGAATATTAACTATAAAATAGAACTCTAAAATCTTAAGTAAAGATTTTAAATTTAAGTAGTAAGAAGTTTTAAGAATAGATAAACATTAAGATACATTATTTACAGCTTAATAAGAATATAATAATATAATAAAGATGATAATAATGTTATTGTTAAGATTTTAAAGATTTATGTTCATCTTAATTAAAAGTCTATGTATTATCTATCTTAACTTATTACATCATCTCAGTGCTAAGATGATGAACTTCTTGTCTGTAATGAAGATTTAACTTAATCTTTAAGATTACTCAAAATGTTAAAAATTTATTATATTTATCAATTCTTATAATTTTAATAACATTATTAAGCAGATCTTTCATTCTTTCTTAACTATACAGATTAAGCAAGCTAATTTTGTTGATAAACAAGAAAACTTAATTTAAAGTGTCTTGTCATTATTTAAGTTAATAATGAGTAATATTACTTCTTTATTTATTATGTTACATAAGCTGTTCAACAATCTAATCTTATTTCTTAACAATTTACTTACTGAGCAATCTTATTAAGTAATAAAGATCTATCTTATCTCTCTTGAGCTTACTTATAATCAGTATGACATTAATGTCTATTACTTCACTTTATAGTTACTTTTAGCATATCTTAATTGTTTTTGAGCTCTCATGCCTTCATAATAGCTCATTGAATTTGTACAGAACATAATGTATTATAAGTAAATAATGAAATTTAAAGATATTCATCAACATCTTAAACTTCTTAATGTCTGCAAAGACTTAATAGAAGTAATAGAAGAATAATCTTAAAGCTGAATTTAAATAGTATAATGTTGAAAGTAAGTTAATCAGTATCTTTATTTATATTCTTAATATTTCTTATCATCTTTAAAAGTTCAATCAAGACAGCATCTATCATATCATTAGTGAGCACAACAAAATCTTAAGACATTATACATCTTCACATCTTTCTTTAAGATTGTCAACACAAAATTTACTTACTTAATCTTGAGCTTAATGTCACAAAACATAAAGTTCAACAATTTTGCAATAAGCATCAAAAAGCATTCAGAAAGTGTCTGTGTATGATGTGCAGAAATACAGAAAAGAAGATTAAGAAATATAAAATGAAGAAAAAGAAATTAATAAAAATGATGAAGAAGAAAAAGTAGATTATTGAGTGACTTGAGAAACAAATTGATAAGAGAAGAGAACAGAAAAGAAAACTGAAAAGAAAATTAATAAAAATGAAGAGAAAAGCTAAAGAGAAGAAAAAGAAATTGAGAAAGATGAAGAAAAGTATAAACTTACAAGTCTTTTATCTATAAGAGACTGATGAGTAAGATATGTGACAATTTGAAACACTATGTTACAATAGCTATTCAATGAAGTTTTGATGTTAAGATCTTATATTGATGAAGATTAATAATTAAGAAACTTAAAAGATTTATATATAAAGACTGTCTATATAGTACTTTGCTTATCAATCATTGTGTAAGAAGTTCAGCTATGATTTGATATAAATATATAATGATATTATAACAATTATCTTTTCTTCTATGTGCTGATTCTTCAGTGCATTGATGTATCATTAATATTATAGATATATTGTGATTTTGTGAAATCAAATCAATAAAATGTAAATAATAATTTACTTAACATTTTTATATATTTCACTTATTGCCTATCTTAACTAGACTGATGATCTTGTGCAATACTTTAAGTTTGTTACATTCAGATAGATGATGATTCAGCTTTGTTTAATGATGAATAATACATAAAATATAAGTAAAATCAACTTTTCTTTATTTTTAAATTAATTAGATCAGTGATCTCTTTGTTTAATTACAATATATAAGAGACTCTTTCTTACATATAACTTACATTCATTTCATCTTCAACATCTTAATATATTAAAGTCATAGCAACTTCATGTCTT
>JAABUJ010003639.1_pt1 | contig 17084 bp, 14 predicted proteins | sample 5559131 | NCBI WGS metagenome assembly JAABUJ01 (sample SAMN10711875, study PRJNA513366) | rock metagenome | isolation source: Antarctica rocks | place: Antarctica: Victoria Land, Mt New Zealand nord | collected 2016-01-07 | reverse complement strand
CAAGGTTATCTGCATTGAGCGACCAGAGATGGCCGCTAATGGACTCCAGGCAGTCTACCGTTATGCGGTGCCACTAGCCCTTGGACTCTCTTTCGCGCGAGCCTCCATCTACGACGTTAAGGGCGGTACCCGCGCTGTCATCTTCGATCGTCTGAAGGGTGTAAAAGAGCAGGTCGTCAATGAAGGCACCCACTTCCTCATTCCCTGGTTACAGAAGTCTATCATCTACGATGTCCGCACCAAGCCACGCAACATCTCCACCACGACCGGCAGCAAAGATCTACAGATGGTCAGTCTGACATTACGTGTACTCCATCGGCCAGAAGTTCAACAGTTGCCGAAGATATACCAGGTATGCAACACTGCTACCATTCCATGATTGGAATTCATTGTCGCCACTTGCTCTATATGCTAACCATCCACAATAGTCCCTCGGATTAGATTACGACGAACGTGTCCTTCCTTCCATTGGCAACGAAGTCCTGAAGTCTATTGTAGCTCAATTCGATGCTGCCGAACTCATCACCCAGAGAGAGGCGGTGTCCGCTCGGATCCGCACAGATCTCTTGAGGCGTGCATCGGAATTCAATATCGCGCTAGAGGATGTATCCATCACCCACATGACCTTTGGGAAGGAATTCACTAGGGCTGTCGAGCAAAAGCAGATTGCTCAGCAGGACGCAGAGCGATCTAGATTCATCGTTGAGAAGGCAGAGCAAGAAAGGCAAGCGAATGTCATCCGGGCTGAAGGTGAGGCCGAGAGCGCCGATACGATCAGCAAGGCCGTGGCGAAGGCTGGAGATGGCCTTATCATGATCCGAAGGATCGAGGCCAGCAGAGAGATAGCACAGACCCTAGCAAGTAACCCCAACGTCACGTATCTCCCGGGAGGTGGAGAAGGAAAGGATGGCGGAAAGGGCGCAGGACTCTTGTTGGGACTACGATCATAGGTGGGAACCGGTAGCGGAGAATTGAACGGTGTCTACTGGTTTTTCTGAATTGGGAGGGGCGTCCCAAAATCTGTAGCATAGCAAGATGGTACGGAAGGCTTTATCACATCACCACTTCCCAGACGCAGACAGCCCATCCAGTATCGAGACTATCTAGTAAGCATCACAAAGTTCTAGACTTCTTTCTGCATTGCAATGTTACAATCGTTCTGCCTCATTAGTAGCTTAACTTATGTGTCTACCCTTTCGTACTTATGGGTGTCTGGGACGAGCCTCGGCTAAAGCTAGAAGTGGTAAATCATCTCAACCGCGTCGTAGAAGAACACCCCACGCTCCAAAGGAGCACAATGCTTTTGATCTTCGAACAATCCAATGACTGGGCGCATCATGAGGTCCCGGACCGGTTGGTAGGAGTCACTTCTTCACATCATGGAGGACTGAGGCTAAACTTCGCTCAGCATGACATGCCGCCGCCGGAAGCTGAAGTGCGATGAACAGAAACCCCGTTGCGGTCAGTGCCGCAAGGCGAATCGAGAGTGTCAGCTCAGCTCTGGAATTGTGTTTCGCCATCAACAGAATGCCTCTATGAACGCTCAGCCAGACGAAGCTGGCCCAGGTAACAGCCTCAGAGGTTTCTATTCCTATAAGAATACCTTCGACAAAGGGAGCGTATGGCTCGAAACACCGAAGCAGCGTCAGTCATATCGCTTCTCTGCTCAGTACGCTGGATTACTGACTGTCAGCATCAGTTACTTTTGTCAATGTCACCAATCCGTACACCGATCCTGAGGAACCACGAATACAAACCGAATTTACGGGCTCAGAACAATATCTACGCTCACCGCAAAAATATCAATGGGTAGCGGAGAGCCAGCAATGTGGTACCGCGACTGATCTAGAAGCGCAGGGTCTTGAAGCACTCTCTGCTGCGGCGTTATACGTTCCCACCGGCGATCACACAAGCAAAGCATCAGCATGTTTTACCAAACAACACCAGAACACAATGCAGCCCTCAACTCCACTAATGAGAAGCTCTCCGCTTCTAGTTTCAACTCCTCCGTCGTCCTTGTCAAACAAAAATACCCACTGCATACTGAATCCGGATTCCGATCGGGCCAGGACTCCACAGATAGATCCGGCATTAGATATGTCCTACGCACCCACGAACAGCCATTGAATCTGCTACACGAGCTTCTCGTTCATGCCGCCAAAACCAGGCGGTTGGCTCTATCAAAGGGGGTCGCGATAGTTGTTCCACGTCTGGGACATCTTGGAATCTCAAAAACATTGGCGCGGAGCTCTATATGACCCAATTCCTAGGGCAAGGCCGATGGCGTTAGCGAGTAGCAAGCAAAAGGCGGCTTGATATCGCAACAAATTTTCGAGCGGGCAACTTGGTTACATCTAGCAGATCCTACTTCAGGCGGTCATTCCGCCAGAAAGCCACCATTTTAGCACTCTAAGGGTATGCCGCTTGGAATAACGGTACAGCCTACGATCAAATTATTGACGATTGTTTGCATAGCCGTCCCTAGGCTGTGCAGGCAACACTGCGCTTTGACGATGAATAGATGCGGTGCCATCTGTCACAGAATACTCGGAGAACTAGCCTCAGATAAACGAACGCTGCTGACAATGATCCGAAGGATCAACTAGCGGAGAATTTCAACCTGAATACCATATGGGTCAGCAATGATATGATGTTGCTCAGAAAGTAAATGACACTAGCGGCAGCTCATGTCCTTGAGTGAATGACGCACCGGACTATGACAGGAGCACCTTAACAGAATTACCTTGTCTCGGGGCGGGAACGACTGGTGACCGCTGATCATTGTGCTTCTCTGAATTCTCCAAGCCAATGATTGGCGGATTGCCACAAAGCCTTCATCGCATGCGAGCTCCTATCGAGCAAACGATGCGAGTACAGGTGCTCGAATGGAGACCATGTATCCTGTCTGGTGGCATGATGCTCTCCTCATGGGTTTATCAAGTCAGGCATAATGTCACAGTACCTTCACTGAACCCATCTGTTGGGTATTTCGGTTGAGCACGGCAAGTGCTTCGACGGTTTGCCATTCTAGCTATAGGTTTCCATCGGTCGTCCAATCCATCGTAAATCCTTCAATGCAAGAGTACCAAAAATCATGTACACCAGCTCTCATCACCATATGGGATACTCAAATCTGATCAAAGCTACAGCTAGTCCAAGCGCCAGCAAAGTGGGTCGCATTAGAGGCTTTCCAGGCGAACGAAAATGGACTTGAAAGACGCAAAGACGCAATACTTGGGACAACGATGAACGGTTATGCCAGAGAAGCAATCCCCTCAATAGGCTCAGGTGTGATGACAAGTGAAGATCTCAAAAGACAGCTTCATTACTTCGAAAGCAATTAGTCGACACTTTCGGGTGTATGGCAGATCTGAGGTTTAAACTCCCACCCCAGAGATCGAATGGCGAGCGGTGAGGTCACTTGGTGGACATTACCTGGCATAAAGTAGTTTCGTTCCAAGAGTTTACTTTGTACGTTCATAAATGATTACCAGACACTGATCTTGTGTCGCCGGTTATCTTATTCAGGATGATGCGGACGGGGGCGATTCTGTTGGGAGTATACTGAGTAGGTCATTCAATTGCGACCATAATGGTTATCTTGACAACTTCTACATGTCGATCCAGGAACTAACTACTCCCACGAAAGAATGCGCACTTCCTAGGGCGAGGTTTTGGGTTTCGCCCCATCAGCTCCGTCCCACAGATGGTTGAAACCGATGATGTGTATTTTGCTTGATTCCTCCTCCAGTTGTATAAGCTGTGTTGTCCCCATGAGAGTTGTGCGTTGATTGCGAACCTAGCTACGGAGCTTGACACCAAAGTCCTGGCCGATGCTAGTAGCACCACTAGTGTCTACAACTGGAGGCCACCCGAAGAGCCATCTAGCGGTTGTCGCCCAGGCGACTCGGGTTTCGTATTCTGGGGCACCTTGCCCCCTGTAGCCCCTAAACGTCCCCTATCGACCAGGTCTTGGCATGACCAGGAATCTGGGTATCGAGCTCCGTACACCGCCGGAGAAATGCTGCAAGCGAGCTCGACAAGTGGCCAGGTAGCTCGATGACCTCCCGCGAAAACAATCCTACGGCTATCCATCCGTGGAGCCGGCGGGAGGAATGCCGCTGGCACGCGAATGCCGAATGGCCTGTCTGTTCCAACTCGAAGTTGAGTAAGCAACGCTACCTTACGTTAGAGCACGCTATGGCGAGTTTTGTTGTGTCACAGCAAAGTAAAAGCTTACAGTACACGAATCCGCGACCCCTCCTGCTGGCAACTCAATCTCGACAGCTTGCGATATGGCTAGGAAATTTGAATTTGGTGCTTTAAGGTAGCGTGGAAGTTTATGTTACTTTAAGTTCATTGCTTCTACTTGTAGGGTCTATGAGATCAGCCTCGAGGCTCAGTAGGACCCAAGATCAACAGCCTTGGTACCGGAGCCAGATCCGCTGGTGAAGAAAGAGCATGGAATGCATACCAGCTCGGCCATGCCCTCAATCGTTTAGTGAACGGTTCGCGAAGATCATGATCCTGGTGCATTGAGCTTGCTAGCCTAAAGTGGCTCGAATGGACGGACTGGTAGATCACCATCGCCAGGAACCAGCTGCGCTGCACCGAGCACGAACCCACAGCTCGAGTAGAACGGCTTCCCGGCGAACGCCTTCCAGGCTGATCAGATCACACACGACGACTTTCGAGAATCAGAACAGTGAGGCTTCGGATGCTGCGAAGCTCTCAGTGGTGCACTACGAGGTCGCTCCCACCAAGGCGTCACCTCATGCTTTCGGTTCGCGACGACATTCAGAGGATGACTACAGGTCCATGCCGTTTACTTATCGCCTTGGTCGACGCTACCTGCATGATCCAACAATCGCTTATCCGTTGCCTGTAGATCTGGTAGAGATCCATAGGCAGAATCTGCGGACCTTGCTGTTGACGGAAGTGTATGGAGCTCCCTTCTGTGCGCCTTTGTTCCAGCATCGGCCGCCGAAGAAAGTGCTGGAGGTAGCGTGTGGTTCTGCGCTGTGGAGTTCGGGCGCGCATGATTTCTTCAAGCGTAGAGGCTGTTCGAACGTCTCGTTCACGGGTCTCGATATCGCATCTTTGGCCCCGGACCTTCGTCAGCATGGGGTCAACTGGAGGTTCGTGCAACACGATTTGCGTAAGCCGCCGTTACCGTTCGAGGACGAGGAGTTTGATTATATCTTCGTCAAGGATACGGTCTTTTGTGCGGCTGGTCTAGGCGTCGAAGTGAATCCGTTGATGGAGCTGATGCGATACTTGAAGCCAGGAGGTGTGATTGAAGTTTGGGAGTCTGACCTCCTCTTTCGATGTCTTCTACCTTCTCCACCAACAAGTCTAGGTACTTCGAAAGACGACGTTGAGCAAGCGAAGAGCACCGCAACTTATGCCATAGCCGCTGGCACGCCGTTCATCAAAGCCCAAAATCCGTATTTGCAAGACTATAACATCTGGGCAGAAAAAGCGCTAGACAAGATCGAGGCTACTGCTGCACCGTGCGCGTTGATGGGACTTACCTTCTCGAGTGAGCCGGAAGTTTTTGGTTCTGTTGGAAGTCGAAGAATTGCCATCCCCCTAGGCGAGGTCCGTTGGGAGCAGGAAGGCATAGGACGGGATTCTCTGAGCCAGAAAAAGAGAACCGGTCGTGAAAAAGGTGAGGCTAGAAGAGCCTCAGCTGCTGGGCAGGCAAGCGTCGAGCGTAGGTCTCTGACACCAGACCAGAGGGCTTTACGACGAGCGGCTTTGACGACGGTTCTCGGGCTTATCCAAGGTCTGGAACCACTTCTGATGAAAGAAAGCGGCAAGAAGCAAGACGAATGGGATAGATGGTGGGCTGGCTTGAATAGTGATTTGCTTGAGGGAGACGGCCTTCTTAACGGGGAATGTCTAGAGGTCGGCGCTTGGTGGGCTCGAAAGATCCGATAGGAGCTATCGAAATACCGGAGGCTCCGCTGTGATTTAGGGAATGGCGCATCATGAGTTATATCGCTGGCGTAGCGTTCTATATCTCTTCAAGTAGTACCTTTATTGTTGTTCAGCTGGGTCCTTGTCGAAATCAACAGGAGCATTGAGTGTGATACACTTACAGTGCTTCGACTTCTGTACATGTTGCTTCTGTCAGCTGCTACTCGATACGAGCTCAGCCTTTCAGATGCTGTTACCTTTTCTGACATACTCAGCCCTTTCAATACCCTTCCTAATCTCGTCCTCATTGTCGAGTGCAGCCTGGCTTGAGAATGCCTTGTGGAGGCGTGTTTGGAAATAAGCGTAGCCCAGAGGGTATTCCCGACCAAGATTCAGGAGTTCTGAAAAGGTTTACTCAGCACCGTATCAAGCTCGGGCCTGCGAATCCCCTGAATCCGATGGACTCTGGATACCTTTGTAAATGTTGATCACCTGTCTACGTAACTCGGGATTCGTCATTTCCTGACTCGATCTCACCTATCTAGCAACTCAACATAGGCGAAGAGATGTACAATGTCAGAAATTGTGAGGGTAGACAACGACGGTTGATGTGGATACTTTAATGTGGAATGGGTCAAGCCAATGACGTAGGCCAGCGAGGCTCTTGGCGCCTGAAGAAGGACCTTCTCAGGTGCTCTATTTTGTCAAGATAAACCCCCACCTCATTTTGTACTGACCTCGCCATTTTGAAAGGCTTTGCCTGAGCTAAAGCCAGCTGGCTGGGCGGAGGCCTACCCACGGCTTATATAGAGCGTGCCAACTGCAGCAAAGACCTACTCCAGGTCCCCAGTTCCTGCATCCTACCACCACATCTTCAATTGATGACGAGTCCAAATACTTAACTACACCTGACAGCCATATAGAAGCACACAACTATGGCCGTCCAAGCAGATGACGGCTGGGCCGAGAAGATGAAGTGACGACTACGTGCTTCTGTGGCGCTGTGCGACTGACGTTCGCACCTAGCGTCTGCTCGACTGTGTATATAAAATCTGTCTGCGAGTTCCTTTTCCCCTATCTGTCGATTCTCAAATCCATCTATCCACTCCAACAACGGACTGGCGAGGATTCACTCATCAGGCAACGACGATGCTGCTACAACACCACGCCTTGCAGAAGCATGATACGTATTTGGCTATACTGACAGTCCCTTCTATGAGAATTTGAAGGCCACCAAACCAACCCTGGTGCAAGAGTACAAGGTCTTCCGCAGGCCTGGGTCAAGGGTCGAAGCTTTCGATGCCGGGTTTTTTTGATTACGATCACCGAAGTCGAGCAGAGGTAAGGATTCTCTCTTTCAATAGTGTTTTTCTACGCACAGACTTGTGATTGTGAAGAAGAGGTGGCGCGCATCCACGCACGAAATTCCAGTCGTGCGCAGAGACTGCCGCTCCGATTCTCCAAGCTTTTCGTGGTCGTCACACAGATGACGCTCTATTGGTAAGGTAGCCTCCTACTTGGAGAGCACATCCGGTGTAATAATACATTTTCGCCTCAAATCAAAGCGCTGGATATCTGGAGCCGCATCGCGATTGAAATCCTGCCCAATGTGCGTCTAACCTCGCAGGCGCCTCTCTTCCTGCTCCAGAACTTGCTACACGATTTCCCTTGAATGCGAGGGCTTGCCAAAGATGCTCAGTCGAACGGAGGCGCAGATGTCCTACCTGACATCAGCTTACCTTCAAAATGTAAGATGGGGCCGAATGCCTCTGAGAAGCACAATCACTCCAGTATTTTGGCATCTGGATGGGGTAAAGCTCTAATTCCACGACTCTTTGAAGTATCAAGGCCGATGGCAGGTCCTGACATTCAGTCGAGTGGCATTCCAGCTTCTTCCGTGCTTTTATCACAGAAAGGCAAGCGTCCATACTGGAGACCCCCAAAGTTCGAGTGAGGAGTTTTAGTCAAGCCTGGGGCCATTCCGTGCCATTCCGCCGACAATGCCGCACCCTAAGCTTCTGAGTATCTGCAATTGAAGGATGTAAAGAAAGCGAATGATTCCGCCAGATAGCGGAACCCCAACCTGGCACCAGGACCTGACTCCGCCACTGACTCCCACACGGCAGGGTATTCGAGTCCCGCAGGAGATGCGGACGAAGCTGAGGGCCCAACGACAATCGCAGAGTCTCTCGCGACTGATGACTCAGGGCTGCATAATAATTCGGATACAGCTAGCACTTGAGCTATCCAATGACTTGACCAGAGCGAGGAATCGGTGCTGTCAAAAAAGGGATAAGGTCTGTGCTGTCTCTGGCTCGTGAGCCCTCACTGTCGGCGGCTTCGTGCTCGGCACTGTATTCTGGGATTGGACATACTCCACCCAAGATTCAAGGCTTGTCTTTATACTGTCTTTCGCGCGATAGATTTCCCAAGTGTCGATCCTAGACCGACTCGGCGTGATGACTGCCAGGCAGACTATTCAATGGCTAAAGTACGTTTTCGTACGGTGACCTGCCCGGGGCAAAGACAATCAAAGTTCAAGTCGACAGCAATGGTGTGGCCTGACAGCAACAAGAAGAATGACGAAGCGGATACAGAATTGTGTCGAGTACATAGTGCGATTTTGATATTAGGTATTGACACCAAACCTTACACCGCTAGTCAAGAAGATATGAAAGAATAACTGGTTAATTAAATGGCTAGTCATCGAAGGTGAAGCTGTAGAGCTACGCACAGCTTCAGGCTGCGGAAGAAGGACATCTCTTTTCGGTGTCTCGGGTCTGATAGTACACTACCTCTTTTCTGCATCCAGGCTCGGCCCTTTTCTTATCAGAACCTCGCTGATAGGGTCCCCCCGATCCTTGAGTATCTCCCAATTACCGATGCCCATTTTCTTTGACGCTTTTCTGACGCCACGACCTCCGCCACCGATGATGAGGTTCCCAGGTCGGTAATTCTCATCAGCCTCCATCCTTTTGATGGCGGAATTATGGATCCACGCATTCTCCGGTATGTCCCTCACTTCTCCCATTGGCAGTGGCAGAGCTATTGCTTGCCAAGAGCCGTCAGGCCTGAGATCCATCCTTCGAAAAGGCATGTACTCCATCTTCCATGACAACACGGACATCCTCCCCAATCCGTTGTTATATTCAAGGCAGTCGTGGAGTACGCCCCGAGTCGCCGCGGCATGAAGGTTTTGATGGAACGGGGACTGCGGCGACTGGCCAGGCTGAATACCTGGTGCCCAGCCACTGGGAGCATGGTCGCTGTGTGGCCTGTGGAAGAGGTCCGGCGGCTGCGTCACCTGTACTTCCGGTACTGAAGGCCCATCTTGGTTTGGTGCTGTGATGGACATGTCAAGTACAGCATCTATGCATCGCATCGCACGCATCTTTTCCTGGTCAAATTCAAGCCCTGCCCTTTGCGCTTCTCTTACCATCCACACCAAGGGACCGTGACTGAGTGGGGTCTCTTCGTCCGGTGAGAGCGGCCAACCTCCGCCCAAATCTGCATGACATCCTGGGAACCATATCTCTTCGATATCTTGTCCCGCTGCTTCGTCTTCATCATCATCATCATCATCATCATCTTGCTGAGCCATTGAGGCCACGATAGAGGTTTGAGTGGTTGCACTATGGACGGAGATGGCATCAGGGTCTGAGGTCTTGCCAACAGAGCCGGCGGCGGGACTCAACGAACGCATTCGAGACCTGTCCTGGGATCCCAACCCATTCGCTGAACCCATCCCTGGCATAAGGTGTCCCTGCTCGTCCTGAACACTCATGTGAGGGATCTGTGACCGGGGCACTCTTTCTCCCATTGCCCCGGACTCGGCTGGGACGCCGGAAACGATCAGGCTCGCGCTTCCTTGAACGCCTCTCGTCATCTTTGACTTGGGCTTTGAGATGTCCGTTCGTCATTGCTGGCTTCCGAGTATGAAGATGGCGGTGAGACTCGTAAGCCTTTGAAACGTTGTCTTCGGAAATCAGGTCTTGACGGAATTTGGCACGTCGTTCGTCGATACTGACGGCGTGACGGATCACCTTTGCCAAACTTCGCGCCGTGTAAGGAAATTAGCTCCTCTGCATCCAAGCATTTTCGAATCGAGGCACGCTGTTCACTGCATGCGCGTCAGTGCCTAGGCTGCAGCTATGCTACGCCTACATACCAGTATCAAAAAGCCCGAGAAACCGGATCCGTCGGACAGGGCGACTGAATGTACTACGGAATCCTTGTAGGTAATCGAACATCTTATCCTTGTTCTTCAAGTCCTTAGTAGAGCCTTCCTCGCGTTCTTGCCATTGTGCGAAGGCCTTCCACGCAAAGCCTACCCTCGGATTAGGCATAACTTGAAAGGCAGGCAAAGCGGACTTACGAGCCATCTCCTCATTACCAGCGCTCAGTAGCCCTACTTGGTCGAGCATTTCGGCCAGGAAGCGAGCAACATAGGCCCCCCGACTGAAACCGAAAAGGTAGATATCCTCGTCACAGGTATAGGCTTGCATCAGGAATTTGTATGCGCCCATGACGTGCTCATCGAACGATGTCCCAACAGCAGAGTCTTTGGCCTTCTGATACCAAGAGTTAAGTCGGGCAGGTAGGCTTGTGTGGGAAAGGGATCTTGTATTATGATAGGTGCCGATCCCAGGCTGTCTGCGTCAACCATCATCTGTAAGAATCCGAGAGCGGGTGTTACCTGGTAGTAGTGAGAGTCCCCATTGTTTCTATCCAGCATGCGATAGATTTTCAAGATATTGCTATCCGCGTCCGTCCCTAGATCTACATGTCAGCCAGCCTTTCTTCTGGCAACGCAGCTTAAAATTGGCTAGAGACTTTACGTCCTTCTGTGCTTACCTTGGAACTTATTGCCAGTACCGTCAAAGCAAAGAATGATCTTGTCGTAGGTTAGTCCGAGGCAAGATTGGAATGTCACGGAATCTACACCTTCTTCCTTGCACGCGGCACCATTGTACTCTGCATCCGTGCTTCGTTCATGGCATCGCCGTCACGGGGGTGGTAGGAGTAGAGACCAGAAGAGAAAATTATCGATGAAGCCGGTCATTGGGGACGCCCTCAATTGGGGTCACATGCTAGCATGCAACGTATTCTACGGTGGAGACATGCACACAGGGCTCGGAAGCGGAAGCACTAGACCACCGCTATTGATTGTCCGATAGCTATTTCCCAAGTAAAGCAGTAACATGGATCCGAGCATTGAAGAAGAACATCTAGACTGCGGACGATGTCGCTATTGCTCCAGTGGTTCATACATTGGCTAGCTGGAAGGAACGCCACCGTAACATGCCATTGGCTGTATATGGCGGAATTATCATGCAACCGTTCTCGTCTGACCGTCGCAGCAAGACCAACATCTGAACAACGACCATTCTGCACTGAGCGCTGATCAACCAGCAGATGGTCTCAGATTCGCCGATCCGGAACGCTGTTGCAGACCCCGCCATCTGCTAGGCTAGTCAACCAATCTTTGGTCGGAGACGGCTACTCGTGGAACGGCAAGCTTTCTGTGGTGCATGCTGCACAATGAGAGCCGTGGTTGAGATGCATCCTTGATGCGTGACGTGGTTGGAGCATATACAAAAGATGCACTAAGCAATCCATGCCAAGAAAGAAGATCATTGTAGCGGCGATCCGCTAAGCGACCCGGGCCGCCGACAGGCCAGACAGGCCAGACTCCGAGCATCTCCTTCCTCATTTCCTCACACCGACCCCCCTTCATCTTTCCGGACTGTCAAAAGTTTGAAACATTTGAGAAGCGCCGTAGCACGGATCGCTGATCCGCTTTCCCTGCATTTCGCTTTCTGCACCCTCAATCTGGTCTCTCTTTTGGCCAGCTCGTACTAAGGTACTCGGTATTCCCACTAGTGCTACGTCGTCTGCTATGGAAGGTAGGAAGTACCAATCTCGTAACCACGTATTACCGGTTCGAAGACGTCCTGGGCGTGCGATCCTTAGCCCCTCCCATGCCCAAAACACCTCTTCTGAGCATGTGTCTTCCCATTTATAGTCGTGGGCGTTAATGTCCCTGGACCATTGAACCCCCTCTTCCTGTAGCAACACGCAACCATGGACATTCAGAATTATCCAATGGATCGGATGCAGGGACAGCGCCATTGTGTTCAGGACGACTGAGACGAGGCAATGTGCATTAAAAGCTTGCTCTTCGGCCATCCGACTGTATATAATTGATTCTGGATTACCAAGTCTCATTTCTCTCTTGATGCACTGCTAGCTTTCGATTTAGTCTCACGCCATCGATCGCAAACCTTGTCCAATAAAGTAGCTACCCGGATTCGACGTTTCTCACGACGCTAGCAAACCCCACGGTTGCTCCTACCTGAAGGTTGCACGGTATCGTGCGGAATTGGACCCGTGAGACCATGCAATCGGTTCTGCATGGCGCATCATGGTCGTCATATTGCAGTTGTTGATTGCATCTTGCGACTTCCAATCGAGAGCTCAGGCCATAGCCCATTCTTCTCCCTCATTCAACGGATTTTCCTTACTCAAAAAACATCGTAATGATAACGAACTCGGTCTTTCATAAGGTTTGAGTATACTCATTCGTCTCATAATCTTTCCACTGGGTATCTCATACATGATGTTTCGCCGACTTACCAATCGATTGTCACGGGACAAGAAGCAGGAGGAGCTCAACGGCAATGGCCATGCCAATGGCAAAGATCCTTTGGACGCCAAGCGGACCTCATACGCGCCCCAAAGTAAGACTCACGAAATAGAAGACCACTCTGCGAATCGCCGCGAAGTAGAAAGCTCCTTTGAGAGATACGCTCAATTAATTCATGCTTCACAAAAACCGCTACCTACGCAGTCCGGCGATGGAGCGTATGCGTATGATCACACAGTGCCATCTGGGCTTCTGCAAGATCTCAAAAGTATGGGTTTCAAATATATTGGCACCCTGATGGCAGTCATGAAGAACAAAGCATCTGGCGAGTTACAGGACGACAAGACAATGATGATGGAGCATGTCATTCAGGCAGGTTATACGTCGGATCAGTGCTACGCTACGATGTTAATATTTACCCCTAGCTTGTTAGCGGGCTACCGACAATGTCGAAGACAAGGGCCGATTTGACGAACGCCTTTATCGATGAACTTTGGAATTCGCTCCAGCAGTATGTGTTTTCTTTATGCCTTGGTCTAGAGGCCGAACATACGTCAAACCCACGAACACCCCTAATCCGCGTCTTCATATTGCAATGCTGACTACGGGTATTCAATAGTCCTCCAACGAGCTACCTAGGTGATAAATTCATCTACAGGCAAGCAGACGGGTCGTACAGCGTAAGCAAAGTTGACTTCTGATGCGGCTGAGATTGACCAGTTCAAGAATCCTATGGTTCCGAGTCTAGAAGCAGCGAATACGCCTTATGCTCGATCAGTCCATCCAAGCACGATACAGCCCGGAGCTCTGCCCGATCCAGCCCTTGTCTTTGACAGTGTCATGGTACGGACAAAGTTCAAGGAGCATCCTAACAAAGTTTCTAGTGTGTTCTTCTACTGGGCGTCATTGATCATCCATGATCTATTTCAGACGGATCATCATGATTTCAATATGTCTCAGACATCCTCCTATCTCGATCTGTCGACCCTCTACGGCGATACTCAGGAAGACCAGGACCAGATCAGAACATTCAAAGATGGTAAACTGAAGGCGGACTGCTTCTCGGAACCAAGACTACTGGGCTTTCCTCCAGGATGTGGCGTCCTCTTAATCATGCTGAATCGGTATGGCCTTCTGTGGCATGGACAAGACCCCTCTCTCTGATAACATAGGTTTCACAATTACGTCGTGGAGCAATTAGCGGTCATCAACGAGAACGGACGCTTTACTAAACCAAGCGAAGGTCTCACCCACGAGTTCAAGGAGAAGTCATGGGTGAAGTACGACAACGACTTGTTTCAGACTGGACGATTGATTACCTGCGGGCTGTATATGGTATCCGATATGTGTAAATAATATACTGGTGAATGATACTTACGCGCTCTAGAACATCACCCTGCTTGACTACCTCAGGACTATTGTCAACTTGAATCGAAGGTAAAGAATCTTTAATGGCCCGATTTGAGCATAAAATGCTGACCCGAATGCTTGAAGTAATACCACGTGGACGTTGTGAGCAGGCTCAACAGAACACGACGCAGATCGAGCACTAACGAGTGTAGGGATCCTCGGGCTGAGATGGGCAAAGTTTTCGGCAGGTACACTCACGCCAACGCTTCCTTCCTCTGCTGACGGCGGTCAAGGTCACGACGGAACCCCCAGCGGTGTAGGCAATCAAGTATCAGCAGAGTTCAATCTGGCATATCGCTGGCATTCTGCTATCAGTGAGAAGGACGAGAAGTGGACCGAGGACTTGTACAGAGAGCTCTTTGGTAAAGATGCGGCGGATGTGTCCCTTCCAGAGCTTCTACAGGGGCTTGGTAAATGGGAACATGGCTTGGATAAAGATCCACAGAAACGGCCGTTCGCGCGTCTTCAAAGGGATGCTGACGGCAAACTGCCTGACGATGGACTAGTCGAGATCTTGACCAGCTTCATCGAGGATATATCAGGCAAGTCGCGAGTAGATCCTTAAAGTCTCGATACTTATAACAACTTAGGGGCCTTTGGAGCAAACAATATACCTAAAGCACTCAAGGCAGTGACTATCCTTGGGATGCAGCAAGCTCGTAAATGGAATCTGTAAGTTTTCTACCTTGACTTTGGCAGTGTGACACACGCTTACGCTCTAAAGGGCATCGCTCAATGAGTTCCGAAAATTCTTCCAGCTGAAGCCTCACGACACCTTTGAGGCAATCAATCCAGACCCCATAGTTGCTTATCAGCTGAAGTACGCTGCTCCACCTTGAGGTGGAGCTAAGAGAGCTGATGATCCTTTCGTAGGCATCTCTACGAACACCCGGACTATGTAGAGATGTATCCCGGCTTAGTGAGCGAATCGGCGAAAGTACCAATGGGTAGGCCTGATGGACATTGCAAATATCAACATATCTGATGATCTTCTAGTACCTGGCGTTGGCATTGCCCCAAACTACACTATCTCGAGAGGTAGGAACTAAGTTAATGTTGTTCAGTTGCAGAAGCTTTGCTGATCATTGAGATAGCCATTCTGTCCGACGCTGTGACACTGGTTCGCGGGGATCGCTTTTATACGCTCGACTATAATCCTAAGAACCTCACAAACTGGGGTTATGGCGAGGTGCAGTATGATCTCAACGTGAATCAGGGATGGTAAGTGCTCATAGAAGAACTCCGCTCTTTCAAGGTTGGGCGGCCTGCTTACAGAGCCAATAGTGTCATGTACAAGTTATTCCTAAGAGCTTTTCCAGACCATTTCAAGCCTAACTCTATATATGCACATTACCCCATGACCGTTCCATCAGGCAAGTCTAGATATCTCCGTAGCCGTTATCTCTCTGTTGTCGCTCATGTGGTTTCTAGAAAACAAGAAGATACTTCGCAGTCTCGGCAGGGAAGAGCACTATTCCTGGGACAAGCCTGCTAAGATACCACCACGGGTGAACTTAACGTCTTATATCGGCGGAAAGTATATCTTGGAGCGTCCAAAGAACTTCAAAGTAGTATGGGGCGAGGCTACAGGCTTCTTCATGGGCAAAGGAGGCTGGGACTTCATGCTCAGTGGGGATAGCCCAATCCATGCAAAACAGAAGCAGCTAATGGGCACCTCTCTCTACCGCGACCAGTGGCATCAACAAATCAAGGATTTCTACGAGTACATAACGCTCCGGCTATTGCATGAAAAGTCGTGCAGGATCGCTGGATTGAACCAGGTGGACATTACTCGAGAGTTAGTTTATCCGCACACTGTTTTTTCAGCCAGGCTTACAAAACGCAGTGTCGGCAATATCGCTCATGTACATTTCGCTGCCAATGTTTTCTCACTTCCGCTGAAGACTGAGGAGCATCCGCACGGAGTGTATAGCGAGCAGGAAATGTACATGGTATTGGCCATAATCTCCATCTGTGTCTTTCTCGACTTGGATCCAGCCAAGTCCTTCCCGCTGCGTCTGGCCGCCAAAGCCGTGACACAGCAACTCGGCAAGCTCGTCGAGACTAATGTCAAATCTGTGAACAGGACTGGATGGATTTCAGGTTTTGTCGATGGCATGACGCAGCATCACACTCCGCTGGCAGACTATGGGGTGCACATGGTCCGGAGTCTGTTGGAAGGTGGACTGGGCACTTCTGAAGTAATTTGGAGTCAGATTCTGCCTACAGCTGGTCACATGGTTGCGAATCAAGCACAATTGGTATTTCCCCCAGCACAACCCCTCTAGAGGTTACGAGGATGCTGATAGAGTATCTAGTTCACCCAACTGCTAGATTACTATCTTTCAGACGAAGGCAAACGGCACCTTGCGGATATCAATCATCTTGCCAAGGCGAACACGCCAGAAGCTGACGACAAAATCCTCCATTATGCCATGGAGGGTGTTCGCCTTAATGGCACGTTTGGAACTCACCGGGAAGCGACGACTTCCATGACCATTGATGACGGCGGTCGCCCAGTCCCTGTGAAAGCAGGTGACAAGGTCTACTGTAGCTTTGTGTGTCTCCTTTCCGACCTTACTCTTCCCAAGATGGGCTAATCGTTCAGGTGGAGGCAAACCGTGACGCCGCAATCTTTCCGAATCCAAATGAAGTCGACATCACTAGAGACCTGGATACCTACATTCACTATGGTTTTGGACCGCATGCATGCTTAGGCAAAGACGCCAGTCGGGTGGCTCTGATGGCGATGCTCAAGGTCGTCGGTCGATTGGACAACCTCCGGCGAGCGCCGGGACCCCAAGGGCAGCTCAAAAAGGTTCCCCGAGAAGGCGGCTCCCACATATACATGCGGCCCGAGCAGAGTGCATACTTCCCTTTCCCAACGAGTGAGTCCCGCCTGCTATGGATGCTACGTCATGTCAGCTGATACCGCTTCCTAGCCATGAAAGTCCACTGGGACGGCGACTTGCCGCCACTGAAGAAGACTTAAGGCATTGTTAAATTTGGGTGGAGCACGTCAGAGGAGGGCGACCGAACGCTCGTTTTCGGTAGGTTCATGAGCTATTGCTTAGACGTAGTTCAGCGTTGCAAACAGACGCAATCC
>JAABUJ010003636.1_pt1 | contig 17095 bp, 11 predicted proteins | sample 5559131 | NCBI WGS metagenome assembly JAABUJ01 (sample SAMN10711875, study PRJNA513366) | rock metagenome | isolation source: Antarctica rocks | place: Antarctica: Victoria Land, Mt New Zealand nord | collected 2016-01-07 | reverse complement strand
CTTTGCGTCCGCAAGAGAAGCGGCTGCTGCCGGGCCAATACTCAGGTATCTACCGGGTCACTACCGGGCCTGCGCCCTCATGCCGCCGGGCCTGCGCCCTTGTGCCGCCGCCTGCTGCCCACACAGGGCGGACGGCAGGCAGGAAAGCGCGCCCAAGCTGCCGAACCTGCGTTTGTTTCCGCACACCACTGTCTCCCCCGAAAGCAGAACCTTTCCTATGCCTGGCATTGAACTCAACTGGCCCAACAAAGACCGCGTGCTGTACGAAATCCCGCAGCGCGGCTCTCAGCACAAGCCACGCTACTATGGCGACGAGGGCACTCCGCCTTGGCCCGACCACCGCCCGCTGCTGCCTGTCTCCGCTCACGGCGAGCCGGACGCCGACCCGAACCGGCTTATTCAAGGGGATAACCTGGTGGGGCTGCAAGCGTTGCTGGATGAGGGAATGGGCGGCAAGTTCCAGTGCATTTGTATTGACCCGCCCTACAACACAGGCTCGGCCTTCACGCACTACGATGACGGATATGAGCATACTATCTGGCTGGGCATGATGCGTGACCGTGTGAAGATGCTCTACAAGTTACTAGCCGAGAATGGCAGCCTGTGGATATTTATTGACGATAACCTTGCTCATTACCTCAAGGTACTGTGTGATGAAGTGTTTGGGCGCACCAACTTTGCCGCTAACGTGGTTTGGCGTTCCGCAGACTCATCCAACAATGACGCTAAGCAGTTTTCAGTGGACCACAATGCGCTTCTTGTATATGCCAAAAATGAAGGGTGGCTCACTCAACGCCTCGCACGTACTGAAGAAGCCAACGCTCACTACTCCAACCCTGATAACGACGCAAAAGGCGACTGGTTTCCGGGCAATGTATCTTCACCGCACCCACGTAAGAACTTGCAATACAACATTACCTCGCCAACAGGTCATGTGATAAATCATCCTCCAAATGGATGGAGATGGAGCCGTGAATTAGTTGACGAGAAGATAGACACCGGGGAGATTGTCTTTTCAGATGATGGTAAGCGTTTGATACGCAAGACGTATCTTGCAAACCAAAAAGGCTTGCCGCCATCTACCCTATGGGATAACATTGAAGAAACAGGACATAACCGGCAAGCAAAGTACGAGCAAAAGAAACTGTTTCCAGGCGTTCCGACGGCGGAATTATTTGGCACACCAAAGCCAGAACGTGTAATAAAGCGCATCCTAGAACTTGCCACGCACCCCGGCGACTGGGTGCTAGACAGTTTCGCAGGCAGCGGCACAACCGCCGCCGTCGCCTACCAAATGGGCCGCAAATGGGTGACCTTAGAACAAGGCGACCACGCCCGCACCCACTGCCTGCCCCGCCTGGACAAAGTGCGGCAGGGCACAGCCCCCTACAAACAAGCCGCAGGCGGCGGCTTCGTCTTCCAGCAAGTCGGCCCCCCACTGGTAGAACCCGACCCCGACCTGGGCGTGCCGCGCCTCAACCCTGTTTATGTCAACGGCCAGTACCAGAAAGCCGTCTGCCAATTGACCGGCTTCACGCACCAGCCCAAGGAAGCCATCCTGCACGGACGCGCGGGCGCAGACGGCGGGCGGTACTGCCATGTGGCCGAGCGCGGCCTGCTGGTGACGCCGGAGTACCTGGTGTCGCTGCGCGAAACACTGGCGGCCCTGACACCTGCTGGTGGGCAGGATGCCCCCACGTGCGTGGTGTACGCCACGCGCGCGGCGGCGGGGCTTGAGGGCGGGGACAGCGTGGAAGTGGTGCGCATTCCGGCGGGGTTTGCCAAAAAAGGCGGCAGGGACGCATGAACCTAGAAGAATTGCGAAACGTGGTTGCAAAGGGTGAAAGTGAGACCGTTGAGTTCAAGCGCACGACCGGAGAGTTAGAGGGCGGGCTGCGGACAGTGTGTGCCATGCTCAACGGACGGGGTGGCTTCGTGCTGTTTGGCATTGGCGACCAGGGGCGGATTGCCGGGCAACCTGTGACAGACAGCACGCTTCGTGACATCGCCAATGCCCTTCGCAAAATTGAGCCTCCCGCATTCCCCGACTTAGAGCAGGTCGTTTTGGAGCCGCATAAGACCGTGCTGGTGCTGCGCGTGCCCGGTGAGGGCGGGCCGTTCACATATGACGGACGGCCTTATATCCGCACGCTTTCCACAACAAGTCTGATGCCCCAGGCCGAGTACCAGCGGCGAATTCTGGAGCGGCTGCATGGCAGCCGTCGTTGGGAGAACAGCCCCGCCGAAGGCGTCAGTATCAACGACTTAGACACAAAAGAACTTGTCCGTACAGTGGATGAAGCCATTCGGCGCGGGCGGTTGGATGACCCCGGCACACGCAATCCAGCAGAATTGCTTTTAGGGTTCAACCTGCTGTACGACGGTCAATTGCTGAATGCCGCTGTCGTTTTGTTTGGACGCAGCGACCGGCTGATGCCTCACTATCCACAGTGCAGTCTGCGAATGGCCCGCTTTCGCGGGCTGGATAAGTCCGGCGAAATGGAAGATAATCGGCAGGAGGTCGGCAATGCTTTTGACCTTCTGGTGCGGGCACAGCGGTTTTTGCGTGACCATTTGCCGATTGCAGGACGCATTCTGCCGGGCCTTTTTGAGCGGGAAGACGATCCCCTTTATCCCCCTGTTGCTTTGCGTGAGGCGTTAGCAAATGCTCTATGTCACCGAGACTATGCCGTAAGTGGCGGCGCGGTCAGTATTGCCATTTACGATAACCGTCTGGAAATCAGCAGCACAGGGGTGCTGCCCTTTGGTTTGACGGTAGAGCAACTTCGCCAACCACACTCTTCACGCCCCTGGAACCCACTTATTGCCCAAGTTTTTCATCGGCGTGGCATTATAGAACAATGGGGACGCGGTACATTGAAGATGACGGAATTGACGACGCAAGCCGGATTGGAACCACCGGAATGGGAGGAAACAGCCGGTGAGGTCGTGGTGCGATTTCTTCCAACACGTTATGTGCCACCTACCCGTGTCGCCCATGATCTCAGCCTGCTACAGCGCGAACTCTTAGCTATCCTGGCGGATAATGGCCCTTCCTCACTCAGCCAAATCCGCTCCCACCTACACACGCAGGCTGCCGAACGAACGGTACAAGACAATCTTTATATGCTGCGCGAGTTTGACCTCATTACTTTATTTGGACAAAGGCGCAGTGCCAAATGGATGCTCAAGCCATTGACTGAATAGACGTGCCTAAGCGTGTTTAACGTGTATAACAACGTGTTTAGACGTGCTTAACGAATCACAACAACTTGTATTAATTGTACTTCAATCTGTTCATCTTATTTTAAGACGTGTCTAAAAGAAAATCCATGAGTTATCAAGACGTAAAACGCATTCACACAAAGATGGCCCTGCGAGAGCCGCTTGCGGACGCGCTGAAGGCGTTGGATAAGACCCTGCGCGACCTGATTGCATTTTCTGCAATACGTAGTACCTTAATTGCAAAAAAGCAGGTTTTCTGAAATTGGCTATTCAGGCAACAAGAGCAGAGCATTAAAAAAACATCGGAGACTCGCCGTGCAGGAAAAAGCGTAAACAACCTATAATGTAATAACCCATAATGTGGGTATTGTAGGACAGATCGCTGCTTGCAGTTACTTGTGTTCCCCATCGCCTGAGAATGCACACCAAAAAGTATAGCAATCCGCCTTTGGTAGAGGCCATTTGCACGTTTCAATTTGCCCCCAGCGCGCCGTGGGATGCCACTATCTTGGGTCTAGTGTATGACCGGCTCAAAAGGGAGTTTCCAGTCAAAGCGCAGGCGCCCGGCTTCCAAATCAGCTTCACGAGCGGAGGCACGCCCCCCAGCGGCGCGGAGCGAATGCAGTTCCGTAAAGCCGATAACAGTGCCCTGGTGCAAGTCAGCCCGGACACGCTGACCGTCAACCACCTCACGCCCTACGGCGGCTGGCCGCAGTTCCAGGCCATGATTCAAAACGTGCTGGCTACCTACCGAGAAGTCGCCGCTCCCAGTGGGTTGAACGGAATTAGCTTGCGTTACATCAACCGCCTCTTTGTTCCTGCGTCACTGGCCGAGGGAGAGACGGGCGGCGTGGAAATAGGAAACTACCTGCGAACGCACCCGGTAGTGCCGGACAGCATTCCGCAAGTGTTTCTGGATTGGGCACAGCGGGTAGTGGTTCCTTTTGCCGAGACGCAGCAGGCCATTGTAATGCAGGCGGGGACAGCTCCCGCTAGTGAAGATTCCCATCTCGTCTTTTTGCTGGACTTGGACGCACGGCCTTTAGATGGGCAAACAGCACTTCTAGCAAACATGACGTCCTGGCTAGAAGACGCGCACATGAATGTGGAAACAGTTTTTGAGAGCTGCCTCGGCCCCAAAGCGCGGCTGCTGTTTGGGGAAGAACCTTCTTCCGAAGCCGTTGTCTCGGCAGCGGACTTGAAGGAAGCCAGCGACGAATTGTAGCCGAAAAGACGGCTATTGAGCCAAAGAGGAGCGTTCAATGAATAATGCAATAAATTGTGTTCAAGAAGTTGTTCCTGCGCAGAAACCAAGGCTTACTGTGCGAGCGTCTTTCGTTTCTCCAGTATCTTCTGAGGGCGGGCTTTGCGATCCCCCCGCAATCGTGCAAAAGCAGTTCGCCGAAACAAGTATGTCTTCCGAGCCTTTCTGGCTGGCTCCTAGCCCGGTTTCCGACCCAACGCATCAGATAGAAGCATTGCGAGCCGCTTGGCGAGAAATGACAGAGATTTTGGCAAACCGACCAGTTGCTGAGGTACCGGAGGTGTTTACAATGCCGCCTGCACCGACGGTGCGGGTACGGGGACGGGTGCGGCGCGTTTATCAAGCCCCATTTGTATTTGTAGATGATTTGGCAGACCAAGCCGACGAATAGGACAAGTAGGTAGGCATGGAGGCCATCACGCAAGAGGATTGGTATGAAAGTGTGCAAGGCAAGGCACTGGAGCAAGGTGATATCTTGTTCCAGTGCCCTGTTTTTGTTCCAGGGCTGCCGAGTTTCCCATTTGTGGAAGATCAAGAAGTATCTTTTGACATTGCTTACTATGACATCATTGTTATGACGCAATCTTGCGACCTGGAGAACGGCAAGATGCCTGACGTTACGCTGTGCGCCCATTGGACGATCAACCAAGCAAACCAGTACGACCCCGGCCTAGCTGGGGGCGGAGCACTCAAGGAGATCAAAAACGGGCGGCGTCACCGGTATACATTGCTTAATCGCTCCAACCTAATTAGCCCGCAAATGGACTTGCGCATTGTGGATTGCGGCAAAGTATTCTGCCTGCCTCTGCCCTTCATTCAAGAGTTAGCCGTTCGGCAAAGCCCGCGTCTGCGCCTGCGCTCCCCCTACCGGGAACATCTTTCCCAAGCCTTTGCTCGGTTCTTCATGCGCGTTGGCCTTCCCCAAGACATTAACTTAAATCCATGAGTTATCAAGACGTAAAACGCATTCACACGGAGATGGCCTTGCGGGAGCCGCTTGCGGACGCGCTGAAGGCATTAGATAAAACCCTGCGCGACCTGGGCGAATACGAGACGCCCCTGGAAAACAAGACCGGCGTGGAAGGCGTCACCGGCAAGACGTTCCAAACGGACTTTGCCTCGTTCTGCTTCCACATCGCCACAGGGGTTGGCAAAACACGCCTGCTGGGGGCCTGCATCGCCTACCTGTACCGAACACAGGGTTGGACAGACTTCTTTATTCTCGTTCCCGGCTCCACCATTTACAACAAGTTCAAGGGGCGCGACTTCGTGCGCGGCGGGGGCAAGTTCCTGTTTGCCGGGCTGGGAGACTTCCCCGACTTCAATCTCATCACTGCCGACAACTTCCGGCAGGTGACGCAGACGGGCTTGTTTGACGCTCCCATCAACATCTACCTGTTCAACATCGGCAAGATTTTTGAGGGCCGCAATCAGCGGCAGTTCAAGTTCAGCAAGGAAGACGCCGACGGGCTGGGGCTGGCCTACCCGGAAGGGTTCGCCTCCTACCTCGCCGAACGCCGCCCGGTTATTCTCATGGATGAAGCGCATCGCTACTATGCACCCGCATCCCTTTCTGCCATGAACCGCCTTAAGCCGCGCCTGGGTTTGGAGTTCACAGCCACTCCCACGCACAGCGGCAACATCATCAGCCGTTTTCACTTGGGGCAGGCCATTGATGCCGGGTATGTCAAACGCCCCCGCGTGACCCATGTTGTTAACGACGACACGCCCGACAACGAAAAAGACCAGCAATTGCTCTTAGACGCTGCCTTTAGTCACGAGCGCAAAAAGGGCGTACTAAACGCTTATTGTCAGAACAACAGCCTGCCGCCTGTCAAGCCCATCCTGCTGATTACCGCCGCCGACACAGAAGAAGGCGACACCATTGCCGCCTACCTCAAGGGCCATACGCAGCGAATAGGCAAAGACGGCAGCCCGATTACGCTTTACGATGGGCAGCCGTTCGGCGCGGGCACGGCCTTGCAGGGCCGCTATGCAGACAAGGTACTGCTCGTACATTCCAAAACGGAAGACGACACCGACCAGGCCGTCAAGGAACTGGAAAGCGGGCCATATGAGATTGTGGTTCACGTCAACAAGCTCAAGGAAGGCTTGGACGTATCCACCATTTACACGCTGGCTGTTCTGCGGTCGTCCACGTCGTCCGTGCTGACCGAACAAATTATCGGACGCGGCCTGCGCCTGCCGTTCGGGGAACCAGTACCAGAAGGAGCCGACACGCCCGAAGATGTGGAAGACCTGAACGCACTGGACATCATGCCGCACAAAGAGTACGCCAAAATCGTTGCCGAGGCGGACAACTACCTTCAAGGGCGCATTCTGGAACGGAAGATTGACCGCAAAGACAAAGCCGAAGGAGGCGCGGTCATGGAAACAGTCGCTGTGCAGCCACTCGCGGACGACGCCTTGCAAATCCGCATTCCCCTGATTGCTTCTGAAGTGCAGGGCACGCATCGGCGCATGGGCGCGTTTCCCATTGTGCCTGGTGTGGCTTTGACTGGCGATGCCGACTACGCGCGCCGCCTGGACTTTGACGACCTGCGGACGCGCACGACGACCATGACGCAGGAGTTCGGCCCCGCGCCTCTGACCGACGCTGTGGCATACCTGGTGCGCGCAGCGGATGATGGGTGCGCAGGCATTGACCAAGACGACTTCCCCATCTTGAAAACGCTGGCGCAGGAGTATCTATTCACCCTGCGTCCCGACAAAGACACATGGCCGTATGCAATTGCCCTGCGCCGCAAGACTATCCAGGAGGACTTCCTCGCACAAATCCGGGCGCAGCTAGACACGCTGCACCCGACCGTGCAGGTGCGACGGGAAGGCACATTTGAGTTTAAGTCATGGACAAAGAGCGTGCCGACCGGATATGTCGCGCCTCCACGTGCCGACAATGACCCGTCACAGGAGAAGGTCGGCGTGCTGATTGGTGGCTACGCAAAATCGCTGTACCCGTCCAACGTGTTTGACTCCAAGCATGAGAAGTGGCTGGCAGACTGCCTGGAACGCGACACCGCCGTTCTGCGTTGGGTGCGTCTGCCCAACAAGCAGCTTCGTATCGGCTTGTCTCGCTCCGGCTACTACCCGGATTTTGTAGCCGTTGTGCGCGGCTCAGACAGCAGCGAGCGGCACTATTTACTGGAAGTCAAAGCCGCCAACAAATGTGACCCGACCCAGCCTGACCCGGATGTTCGCGCTAAGTATCTTGCTGCCCAGGATTGGGTTGCCCAGGCCAATAGAGATGGCACATCTGGTGACTGGCGTTACTGCCTGCTGCCCGACAAAGAAGTGGAAGCAAGACGCGGCAGCGATTTCTTCCACACCATAGACGGCGCACGTCACTTGTCAAAAAGCGCGCTGTAGTAAGAAGAGATTGTGCTTTTTAGACAGCTTGACGGTTCAGCGGAATTCGGCGCGCCTGTGTAAAACGAGACCTTTGCAGCTCTGCCTTTTTTAATCCATGCACATGGATTTTGTCATGCCAGACCCGCATTTCAATGCATAAAGCGTGCTGCCGCGCGGCTCGCCCTGGGAGTGTCCAATTCGGCTCGGCTTTTCGCGTGTCGCAGCGATGTTGCCTGCGCTTTGCTCAAGCATCACCCCGGCGTATCAACGAGGGAACAATTTGTTCCGTCGTCGGGACGCGCGGATAACACGGAAGAAACCAGCAGGCAATGCCTCGGCAATGTCGCAGGAGCGACATCAGTTCATGGGAAACGAGCAATTCCAAACCGAGCGGAATTGGACACTCCCCTCGCCCTCTCGTGTTTGACAATCCCGGTAAAACGTGCTATTCTTGGGGAAAGCGGAGCCGCCTCGGCGCTTCGCCCGCCGGAGGGTTTTCCACCATGCCGCTAGGCACATTTTCCTTTGTTCTGCACTCGCATATTCCCTATGTGCTCGCCCACGGACGCTCGCCGCACGGCACCGACTGGCTTTCGGAAGCGGCGGCGGAAACATATCTTCCCCTGCTTGGGGTCTGCAACCGGCTTGTCAGCGAGGGCATCTCTCCCAAGATTACGCTGGGTCTGACACCTGTACTGGTGGAACAACTACGCGACCCATCGTTCCAGGATGAACTGTCGGATTATCTGCGCGCCAAAGTGCGTTCGGCGCAGGAAAACCAGGCGCAGTTTGCCGGCGAGGGCAATTACCACATGGCCTACCTTGCCCGCTGGTGGGGAGACTGGTACGGGTCGCGTCTGGGGGAGTTTGAGGACACTTACGGGCGCGATATTGTTGGCGGCTTCAAGGCATTGCAGGACGCGGGGCACATTGAAATTATCACGTCGTCCGCGACCCACGGCTACTCGGCTTTGCTTTCGCAGGATGCCAGCATTCAGGCGCAGGTGAAGCAGGGCGTGCAGGCTTACGAGCAGCACTTTGGACGACGCCCGCGCGGCTACTGGCTGCCGGAATGCTCGTATCGCCCCCGCTACCACTGGAAGCCACCAATCGCCGTGCCTGACCAAAACGACACCCCGTACCTGCGCAAAGGCGTGGATGAGTTCCTGGACGAAAACGGCATTGAGTTCTTCTTCGTGGAAGGGGCGCTGCTGCACGGCGGCGAGAATGTAGGCGTGTATGCGGACAAGTTCGGCCCGCTCAAAGAGCTGTACAAGCAGTTCCAATCGGAAACCGTGGAAGTGAAGTACCGGCCCTACACGCCGTACCAGCCGTACCTTGTAGACTCGTCAGGACTGAAAGCCTCCCCCACCCTCGCCGTGCTGGGCCGGGACAATGCCACCGGCCAGCAGGTGTGGAGCGGCGAGCATGGCTACCCTGGCGACGAGTGGTACCTGGAGTTTCACAAAAAATATGTCTCGCCCACCGACAAGAGTCTGGGCCTGCGCTACTGGCGCATCAGCCAGAACAAAGCCGATATCGGCAGCAAGGGCCTGTACGAGCCGCACCAGGCCGCCCGGCAGGCCGCCGCACATGCCGCCCATTTCGTGCCCCTGGTCAAAGAAGTCTTCCGCGCGCAGCAAGACCCCACCGGCGCGCGTCCGCCCATCATGTGCAGCGTCTACGACACCGAGCTTTACGGACACTGGTGGTTTGAAGGCCCGCAATGGCTCTACCATGTGCTCAAAGCCATGGCGCAAGACCCCGATATTGAGTTGCAAACCGTCCCGGAGTATTTAGATGCTCACCCCGCCACCCTGCCCATTGATCTGCCGGAAGGCTCCTGGGGCGAAGGCGGCTTCCACTATATCTGGCTCAACGAAGAAACTGCCTGGTCATGGAAGCTGGTTTATGAAACCGAGCGGGCGATGATAGACCTGGCCCAAAGATACGGCGGCGTGGAGGCGTCTGCCCCCATTCTCAAGCAGGCCGCGCGCGAGGCGCTCTTGCTGATGGCCTCCGACTGGCAGTTCTGCATCTCCACGGGCGGGGCCAAAGACTACTCGGAAGTACGCCTGCGCAACCATTACGACAGCTTTCAAGCACTCGCCAGCCTGGTCAAACGAGCCGCAGGCGAGGGCCTGCCCCTCTCGGTAGGTGACTGGAAAAACGTTTATGAATGCGCCGCCCGCGACAGTGTCTACCCCAACACCGACCCGCAATGGTTTGCGCGGGTGGAGTGTCCGGCGGTGGAGTGAGATGGCCCCTCTCGGCCTTTCGAGGGGAGAGCAAAACCAAGGGTGTCATGCCCAAAAGCGATAGAAAATAGCAAAGCATTGATATATGGCACGGGTACTTTATGCACTTCCCGACAATCTTCCTCAGCCGATAGATGACGGAGCAAGCGCTCATCTGATGGGTTCTCACGTTCCCTCTCTTTGCCTTGCATCTACCACGGGTCAAGAGGTATGCTTGGCAGAAGCTTCTCATTCGCAAAGAGTTGTTGTCTACTGCTACCCGCTCACAGGAAGCCCTGACAGAGACTTACCTACGGGCTGGACGGAAATACCGGGCGCAGCAGGATGCACAGCGCAGAGCTGTTCTTTCCGTGACCGCTATCAGGAACTGCAAGGTCTTCATGCGCAGGTCTTTGGCCTCAGCACTCAAACAACAGCCTATCAGCAGGAAGCGGCGCAGCGTCTTCACCTTCCCTTTGCGCTGCTAAGCGACTCGGACTTTCTCTTGGCCCGCACGCTCCGGCTGCCAACGTTTCAGGCAGACGAGGCAGTGCTACTCAAGCGGCTGACGATGATTATTTATCAGGAGCGCATTGTGAAAGTATTTTATCCAGTCTTCCCACCGGATAGCAACGCTCAAGAAGTCGCGGCTTGGCTTGTCAACAATCCGTGAACGGAGTTCACCGTGAGCAGCAAGAAGAGGGCAGAGGCATGAAAATTGAGCAGTCTACGCCCGAAGACACCGATACCATTATTGGGTTGTATCAGATGGCGGTGCTGCTTCAACGGGAGAAGGGGGCGGTGCAATGGCCAACATTTGAGCGCAGCTTAGTCGCAACTGAGATTGATCAGGGCCGCCAGTGGAAGATTGTTGTCGATGACAGGCCCCGTTGCGTGTGGGCAATTGCCGACAGCGACCCACTCATCTGGCAGGAGAGGAACGCCGACCCGGCGGTCTATATTCACCGCATTGCTACCGACCCGGCATACCGAGGCAGGGGGTTTACCAAGACGATTGTTCGCTGGGCGAAGGAGTTCGCGGCGGTACACAACCGCCGGTTTGTGCGTATGGATACTGTTGGCAACAATGCGGGGCTGATCCACTATTACACAAAGTGCGGGTTCCAGTTTTTAGGACTATCCGTACTACAAGACACTACGGACTTGCCCTTGCACTACCATGGTGCAACAGTGAGCCTATTCCAGATTGAGATTTAGTCCGAGCCGCGTAGCCTCGTCGGATTGCATCAAGGCATCTCGCGGCCCCTGCTCACACGGCGCGGCATAGACCGCACACCGAGGCCCTTTCTTACCCACCCGCACGCTAGTTTGTGCGCCTATGCGTGCCGCTCTAGGGCCGCACAGAAAACCACAGCGCAATGCGCTGAGTTGCCCCAAAAGTGGGAACATATCACACAAGAACCAAGCGTCCGCAAGGGACGCCTTGAAGTGGAGACACACACATGAAAGCCGTCGTTATGGCGGGCGGAGAAGGAACGCGGCTGCGGCCTCTGACTTCCAGCCGCCCCAAGCCCCTCGTGCCCATCTTAAATAAGCCGTGCATGCAGCACACGATTGAGCTGCTCAAACGCGCAGGCGTCACCGACATTGTCGTGACATTGTACTATCTCGCCGACGAGATACAAGGCTACTTCGGCGACGGCTCGGAGCTGGGCGTCAACCTGATCTACACCATTGAAGACACGCCTCTGGGCACGGCAGGCAGTGTCAAAAAGGCCGAGGAATACTTAAAAGACGACACGTTTATTATTGTTTCGGGCGACGCCCTCACCGACCTGGATGTAGATAAGGCTCTGGCCTACCACCGCGAAAAGCAGTCACAGGCGACCCTGGTGCTTCAGCACGTAGACAATCCCCTGGAGTTTGGCGTTGTTATCACCGCAGAAGACGGGCGCATCCGCCGCTTCCTGGAAAAGCCATCGTGGGGCGAAGTGTTCTCGGACACAGTCAACACGGGCATGTATATTCTGGAGCCATCCGTGTTCGCGTACATGCAGCCGGAGAAGAGCTACGACTGGTCGCAGGACATCTTCCCCCAATTGCTCAAAGAAGAGCAGCCCATGTTCGGCTACGTCATGGGCGAGTACTGGACTGATGTCGGCTCCTTGTCGCAGTACCGTCAGGCGCAGTACGAGATGCTGGACGGCAAAACCCAATTGCCCATTGAAGGCCGCCGCGAGGGCGGGGACATCTGGATCGGCGAAGGCACCGAGATTGACCCGTCGGCGCAGATTATCGGCCCTGTTCTGATCGGCAAGAATTGCCGCATCAAAGCAGGCGCGCATATCGGCCCGGAAAGCGTGATCGGCGATAGCTGCCTGCTGGAAGAAGGCGTGGTTATTCAGCGCTCTATTCTTTGGGGCAGCGCGTATGTCGGCAAGCGCACACAGCTCACCGGCTGCACTGTCTGCTACCGATGCACCATCAAAGACGATGTGACCATTCAGGAAGGGGCAGTGGTGGGCGACCGATGCCATATTGAAGAAGGCAGCACTATTCGCCCATTGATTAAGCTGTGGCCCGACAAAGCCATTGAAGCCGGGTCAGTCGTCACCATGTCGCTGATTTGGGGTTCCAAGTGGCAGGGAGCGCTGTTCCGCAACCTGGGCGTGCAGGGCATTGCCAATGTGGAGATGACCCCGGACTTCGCCACCAAGCTGGGCGCCTCCTATGGCGCATTCCTCAAGAAAGGCGCGACGGTTATTACCTCCCGCGACGACACCTTGGTGTGCCGCATGCTCAAGCGTGCCTTGATTGCAGGCCTGGTTTCAGTCGGCGTCAATGTGCTGGACAATGAAGGCATGACCCTGCCCGTCTCGCGCCATTCCATTCGCGCCAACAGCGCGGCGGGAGGCATTCACATCCGGCTAGCTCCCGAACAGCCGAACCTCGCCAGCGTGGAGTTCTTTGATAAAGACGGCATTTATCTCTCTACCAACGGGCAGCGCAAGATAGAGACTATCTTCTACCGCGAGGACTACGGGCGCACCTCCCCTGATGAAGTCGGCGAGATCAACTATGTGCCGCGCGCCATTGAGCGCTACAGCCAGGACTTCTTCCGCCTGCTTAACACCGAGGCCGTCAAGAAGCGCAGCTTCAAAGTCGCTGTGGACTACGGCTATGGGCGCCTCTCCGGTGTCCTGCCGCAGATGCTGGGGCAGATGGAGACCGATACCATCGCGCTGAATGCCTACACCGATGCCAAGCGCGCCCCGCACAACCGTCAAGACCGGCAGGCATTGCTGCATAACCTTTCCAACATCGTCACTACGCTGAAAGCCGACTTGGGTGTACTGTTGTGGGACGACGGCGAGCGCCTTTCTGTGGTAGATGAAACCGGGTATGTCCTGTCTGGCAACGACCTGCTGGCCGTGTTTGCCTCCCTGGTGGCGCAGGCGCAGCCGGGCGCGCAGGTGGCCGTGCCCGTCACCGCCCCCGGCACGATTGAGCAGATACTCCAAGCGAAGGGCGGCGCTGTGACGCGCACCAAGACTGAAGTGCGCGCTTTGATGGCGGCGGCGGCAGAAGGCAAAGGCCATCTTATGCTGGCCGCCGACAGCGATGGCGGCTTTATCTTCCCGGACTTTCACCCGGCTTTTGATGCGCTGTTCTCGTTCGCCAAGCTGCTGGAAATGCTGGCCTTGCAGAACGTCTCGCTGGGAGCCGCCCGCGCTGCCGTGCCCGAGTATCATCTGGCGACTGAGACTGTCCCCTGCCCGTGGGAGATCAAAGGGCGCATCATGCGCGAGCTGATGCAGGAAACCGACGAAGCCCAGGCCGAACTGCTGGATGGCATTAAAGTCCACAATGGCAACGGGGCTTGGACACTAATCCTGCCCGATGCCTCGGAGCCGCTGTTCCGCATCTACGCCGAAGCCGCCACGCAGGACAAGGCCAACGAGCTTGTCCACCGCTCCATGCTGCGCATTGGGGCGCTTAAGAAGGGCTGAGTTGGACTAAACAAAGGGGGTGCGGCAGACGCCGCCCCCTTTTGCTATGAGATATGCAGCTGCAAATACTCTTGCAGCTGCTCCCACTCGTTAAACTCAAACGTCGGGCCGAGGGTGCGCAGGCTGGCGAAGTCGTAGAACTTGGCGTGCCCGGACGGCAGAAACAAGGCCGTGTGGGTGCCTGCTGCCTGCCCCGCCAGCACGTCGGCACGGTAATCGCCAATAAACAATGCCTGCTCAGGGCGTCTGTTTAGCTTCCCCAGTGCCATCAGGACTGGCTCTGGGTGCGGCTTGTAGTGCGTGATGTCGTGGCCTGTCACAATCGCGTGGAAGCGGTCTGTGATGCCAAGCTGCACCAAAGCGTGCTCCACCTGCGGGCGCGGCGATGATGTCACCAGCCCGACTGCCAGGCCCGGCTGCGCGCAGCACCAGTCCAGCACGTCGCGCACGCCAGGGTAAAGCTGCACCGTGCCAAAGGCCTCCATCAGCCCGTCATGCACATGATTGCCGAACTCTTCCCCCGATGGCAGGCCGAACTCCTGCGCCACGTCCTCAAACTCCCGGTAGAAAAAGCGCCGCAGGATTGTTTCTTCGGGCACCGCGTGCCCCACCTTGCCCAGCGCGTATTGGAACGAGCCAAGCCATAGCTCCAGTGACGGAACCAATGTGCCGTCAAAGTCAAAAAGTATTGTGTCGTACATGGTTTATCACAAACAAAAGGGGCGCGGCGGATGCCGCGCCCCTTTCTTTATTACGCTCTAGTAATCGTCGTCATGGTCGTGGCCCGCACCGTTCCCCTTGGACTTTTCCTTCTTCTCCACCACCAGAGAGTTGGTGCTGAGAATCATGCCCGCGATGGACGCCGCGTTTTGCAGCGCCGACCGAGTCACTTTGACCGGGTCTACGATGCCCGCCTGCACCAAGTCCACGTACTCTTCGGTCAGCACGTTTAGGCCGTGCCCCGCCGGCAGCGACTTGACTTTGTTGACCACAACTGACCCTTCTAGGCCTGCGTTCTGCGCAATCTGGCGCAGCGGCTCTTCCAAAGCGCGGCGCACGATGTTGGCGCCCACTTTCTCGTCGCCGTCCAGGTTCAGGCTGTCCAGGGCCGGAATGAGCGACACTAAGGTGGCTCCGCCGCCTGCGACAATGCCTTCTTCCACCGCCGCGCGGGTCGCCGACAGGGCGTCTTCAAAGCGGTGCTTCTTCTCTTTCAGGGCAGTCTCGGTGGCCGCACCGACCTGAATGACGGCGACGCCGCCGCTCAGCTTGGCAAGCCGCTCTTGCAGCTTTTCGCGGTCATACGACGAGTCCGTGTTTTCAATCTGGCGGCGGATTTGCTCGATCCGGCCCTTGACGGCGTCCGCTGTGCCGCCGCCTTCCACCATGACCGTGTCTTCCTTGGTGATAACCACTTTCTTGGCCGTGCCCAGGTCGGTGAGCTGGATGCCGTCCAGCTTGATGCCTAAGTCTTCGGTCAGGAAGCGGCCTTTTGTTAACACGGCAATGTCTTCCATCATGGCCTTGCGGCGGTCGCCAAAGCCGGGCGACTTGACGGCCACGACATTGAGGATGCCGCGCAGCTTGTTGACAACCAGGGTGGCGAGCGCTTCGCCGTCCACATCTTCCGCAATGATGAGCAGCGGGCGGCGGGACTGGCTGATCTTCTCCAGCAGGGGGATCAAGTCCTGGGCGCTGGAAATCTTCTTCTCGTAGAGCAGAATGACCGGGTTCTCTAGGATGGCTTCCTGACGCTCCGGGTCGGTGACAAAGTAGGGCGAGATAAAGCCTTTGTCAAACTGCAGGCCTTCCACAACATCCAGGGTCGTGTCTGTACCCTTGGACTCTTCCACCGTGATAACGCCGTCTTTGCCCACTTTGTCCAGGGCATCGGCGATTAGTGCGCCAATCTCCGGGTCGTTGCCTGATACCGTGGCGACCTGCGCGATGCTGGCCTTGTCGGTGACATCAATCTTGCGCGTCTTGAGTTCGTCCACGACCTTCTCTACCGCGAGTTCAATGCCACGGCGCAGGGCGATAGGGTTGCCACCGGCGGCGACGTAGCGCAGGCCTTCGTTGACAATGGCCTGGGCCAGCACGGTTGCGGTCGTCGTGCCGTCACCGGCCACGTCGTTGGTCTTGGACGCGACTTCGCGGACAAGCTGCGCGCCCATATTCTCGTATGGGTCTTCCAGCTCAATTTCTTTGGCGACAGTGACGCCGTCTTTGGTGATAGTCGGGCTGCCGTACTTTTTGTCCAGCACGACATTGCGGCCTTTAGGACCAAGGGTCACTTTGACCGCATTGGCAACAGCATTGGCGCCGCGCTCCAGCGCGCGGCGGGCTTCTTCGTCAAACAACAGCGTTTTGGCTGCCATAATCTTGTTTCTCCTGTGTTGAGTGTGCTTTTAGCTGCTGAGTGTGCTTTTAGCTGCGCACGGCGTAGATTTGGTCTTCGTCCAGGATCATGTATTCCTGGCCTTCAAGCTTGAGTTCTGTGCCGCCGTACTTGGAATAAATGACGCGGTCGCCGACAGCCACGGTGATTGTGGAGCGCGACCCGTCGTCGAGTGTCTTGCCGGGTCCGACGGCGATGACTTCGCCTTCCTGCGGCTTTTGCTTGGCGCTGTCGGGGATAAAGATGCCGCCGCTGGTCTGCGTTTCCGCTTCGGTGGGCTTGACCAGCACTTTGTCGGACAGGGGCCGAAAGTTGACTGCCATGTGTGTGAGTACCTCCTGAGATGTTCTGCGTTGATAAATCGCTTGAGTAAAACTTGAGCGTTAGCACTCACGCGTACCGAGTGCTAAAACCTTCTTTAGTGTACTCAGCACGCACCGCTTTGTCAAGTGCCAGGGGGTATCCGGGTTCAGGAGTCCCTTTTCCGTGCTTGGGAGTCCCTCCCCCGTGCTCGCATGGCTCGCACTTCCCCTCCCCTAAAGGGGAGGGGTGCCTGTGTCTAGAGGTTGATCTCGGTAACAGACGTTTCTACTCTGCCATGCCATGAAGGATGCACAACACCTTACCGAAG
>JAABUJ010003635.1_pt1 | contig 17095 bp, 15 predicted proteins | sample 5559131 | NCBI WGS metagenome assembly JAABUJ01 (sample SAMN10711875, study PRJNA513366) | rock metagenome | isolation source: Antarctica rocks | place: Antarctica: Victoria Land, Mt New Zealand nord | collected 2016-01-07 | reverse complement strand
GGACGGTCGAACGAATGCTGACGGACTACCAGTATATGTTGGAGACTCTGCCACTCTATCCTATCTCCAGCTTATCCGCATGATGGTTGAGGGTGTGGCAGGTCCGTCTGCTTTCACCGTCGATCCTCGAAGGCATCGGATCATGGAGACTACAATGACATTACCGCCGAACTTCCGACCCACTCATCTCTTGCCGGATAAAAAAACCGCGCAAGTGCTAGTGAATTCATATTTTGTAAATGTACTACTTGCCCCGCCAGACTTTGTCTTTCAGGCCGGCTGATGCGTTGCAGACCCACGGCCTTTTCCAAGTCTTCAACCGGAAAGACTTCCTTGATACGCTCGACTCTTGTTATGCAGATCCTCTCAAAGTGAACCCGAGTTGGCTTTGTCTGCTAAATCTAGTTTTTGCTATCGGGCTCGTTCTAGCCACACCAGCTCTCGGAAGTACCGATGCAGTGGTGGTTGACAAACTGCGTAAAGAGCCATTCGACCAAGCGGAGATCTTCTATACCAATGCGAAGAGCCTGGATGATCCAATTATCGGATTTGAAGATGCGGGCTTCTGGTCGATCCAGGCGCTGCACTTGATGGCCGTGTATATGTTAGCCGTGTCGAAAAGAAATACGGCATTTGCTTACTTCGGTAGGTTCTATATACTCTTAAAGCGTCCCAAAGCCGCTTACGAGAATTAGGGATGGCGGTCCGATCTGCTTTCGCTTTGGGCTTACATCGAGAAGAGACCTTTATCATATTCACTCCTGAAGACCAGGAAGTGCGGCGCAACCTTTGGCGTAGCCTCTACGTGCTTGACAGATTTCTCTCCGCCAGTTTGGGACGCCCAGCAGCGATCTCAGAAGAGGATTGCTCAGCTGGAACACTAAATCCTCCCCCCAGCCCATCTTTTCCTGGTACAACAGACTTCAATCAAACCAACAGCCTAGGTCTTGATGCATCTGTACGGAGTTGCCACGTCATCGGTATCATTCTTCGCAAAGTCTACCAAAAGCGTAAGATTTCGACGAAGTTAGCTCAGGAGATCGCAGACCAATGTAAGCTGTGGCCGGGAGCTCTTTCGCCTACCCTTCACTGGCGCCAGGCTTCTGCTACGAATCCTAGTCAGGGGATTGCTATTCTTCATGTCAATTTATTTTACTGTCATTCAATCATCCTACTGACGAGGCCTTTCTTCCTTTATCTGCTCAACACTGAAATACAGAAAACCAAACGGTCCCTCAGTCTCAGAAAGCCCAGGACTGGGTGCAAGATGGAGAAATTCTCCGAAGCCTGCGTAATCGCCTCTACACATACCATCGTCTTGGTCCAGAATGCCTTCGAGGGCCGTTATCTCCAACAGCGAAACCCCTTTGTCACCTACTTCCTCTTCGCAGCTGCCCTGATCGTCCTCTCCAACGAGTTCGCCGCTCTTTACCCCAATAGTTCGGCCGACCAATGTGTCGAAAACGCCATTACTATTGTGGCATACTGCGGGGAGACAGATCCGCAAGCATCTCGTCTTCTTTACATCCTTGCCACATTCCGTAGCGTTGTTGCCACCCAAGCTCGGATGAATCGAGCACCACAATATCCACAAAATGAGGGATCGATGCAAAGCATCTTTTCACCGATAACACGGAACTCTCACGCATCCGTCGCACAAGCTGCTCAGGACCCGACAGCGACTTTTGGACCACCTACGGAAAGCATCGATCCTGTTACGAGTAACCATCGGAACTCAACTATAGATATATCTGCATCTTTGCCGCTATCGAAGTCACGACATGGTAGCTTTTCAGGCTTATTGGACCTCAGCGCCAACGCACTGACAGTTGGATCGGAGGAGTCGTCTGCCCCGGATGAGCAGATCGAATTTGACACTTTGTGGCAGTGGCCTACAACAACACCTGGCGTGGGTACACCGCGCTTTGAAGCTGGAATCCAAGGCATCAGTGACAGCAGCGTCCCATTGTTTGGGAGGACTGATTTGCCATGAATTGACGGCCGACGTCCTTGGGCCTGACACACGTGGGTCATTTCAGAGGCACCACACAGCGCCTGAAGCCGCGGGAAGGCACCTTAGAGAAACTGTCTCTTGGACTGATCAAATTACACCCAGCTTAACAGACACGGTTTACCAGCCACTAGATTGGCAGGGTTTGGTCAAAGCAACCAAAACAATCGGTTTTGGAGTCGCAGAAGCTACCTGTGCTTCAAGCCAGCGCCATAGCTCGCGCTTTCTTCCGTCGCTCCAGCCAACGAGTTCTTTCGAGCTTCCTCAAATGTTGCTAGTTTGAAATCATACGGCAGCTCAAAATCCGCCTTTGGATCACCTTTGCGAGGCAGGAAGTCAACCACTAGGGAGTCCTTGACGGCGAATACTGCATCATCGGTGATGTATTTGTCCCTACGATCGAATATTTGTGTGATAATGGGCTTATAGCCGGGCGCAGAGATCTATACGAATGATGGTTAGCACCGTCAAACCTAGCAGGACCGACACAACGATCATCGGCGGGGTCGCAATGTTCTGGAAACACGGAAGAGCCAGCCTACAATGAAATGGATATGCGCCGGCCTCATCGGATGTCTATCCAATAACTGCAGTAGCTTTCCCGCCGGTCCGTCAAACGGAATGGGATAGCTAGTCGGCCTCAGGCAGTAGAAGTTATATTTCCCGTCCTTGCCCGTTGTAAAGCGGCCTCGCAAGTTGAAATCCACCTGCTTCTCATCTTGCTGCTCGTACAATCCGTTCGGGGCGGTGTGCCAGACATCTAACTCCGCATGCTCTATCGGCTTGCCCGTCAGGTAATCGACCACGGCACCGTACATCAGGGTGTGGTCGCCGTCGTCGATGCCATGCACGATCGTGCTACCCATCTCGTACCGAGGTGCATCTTTGCGCCAGAAGGGCCCGAGGATGGCACGTGAGGTGGGTACGTCCGCCGCCTCGCTGGCGAGCCGGAATGTGATTTCGTCGACGAGAGATTCCAGGCCGATGACGTCGCAGAGGAGTTGGCCTTCGTTCCGCTTGTCGTCGGACATGCGGCCTGCGGAGTTGATCTGTGGCGTGCCCCGTCAGCTTTCTTTTGGTCTGGCGGATTCTGGTGCTTGTATCCACAGAGGGTCTGCCGTGATAGCTACTCGATTACCCATCCCTGATACAGAGATCTGTTAAAGCGAAGCCGGGAATTAGACGAAACTACCAGTCGTACCAGCTCAAGGCCAGCCATCCACTCGTCAACCGTGATCTCGTTCTCCCTCGCAAAGTCATGTACATGTTGTATCAGACTCGCCATGACCTTCCGGATCCGCGGCGAGGCTTTCGGTCCAGTGGCGTTGATGACATTCTTGGTAAAGTCGGGGTCAAATTTGTCTTTCGACTGCGCACCGTTTGTTTCCTTGTCCACCCCGGTCGGTTCCGCGTTGTCTGTGCCATCTGTCCTGTCTGCGGACACCGAACTTTCTACTGGTACCAGCGTGAGGGGCTCCATTATAGTTCGGCAGTATCTTGGAAAGCTGGACTTGAGATACGCAGCAGTCAACACCTGGTCGATTTGGGACCGAGAGAGAAGAAGTCAACACATATTAGGTCATCTATGCTGTACAACACAGGCAAACATCTTATAAATACAAATATTCACATAGCCTATGGTCGTGGAGCTTGTCAAACGTGGGGGCAGGTTTAACGAATCCGTAAGTTGCGGGGTCTGGTTCCGCCACCGCGGAGAAGGGGATAAGGGAAACGGAAAGGTACCCGTCCCGAACAAGGGCCATGGATACACGTAGCGTAGAAGGGGAATAATATTACCAAAATGTTTGTATACTAAGGCAGTAGCAGGATATGTCAAACATAGGAGGAGTGGCTAGTGAAATGAACATGTAATCATAAGTGTCTAGCTACTCTATGAAAATGTGGCCCTATAAGAAGGCCTTCTATCAGCAAAAGGAAAAACTTTTATTCATAGCAAACTGTTTGTCCTAGCTCTTCACATGTTCTTAAAACCTTCATAGAGCTCTGAAATCACTAAGATAATGAAATGAGGCTGAAAGTTTAACACATTTTCTCAGTTCATTTCAACAACAATGAAATAAAAAATAAAGACACACTTTCTCTGATCTGATTTAAATGAATGTCTCTTGAGTTTTAAACTTAAATATCATATCATTAGATCACAAGATCTTTCACTGACTAATGAGACTCATAAGATTTGTAAAATAAGTAAATTTCAGTATTAAAAGTGACTTTGTAAGCCTGTTGACAGTTATGTTGTTTATTAAGATATAATCAAGATAAATAAGTCTGTGAAATTTGACTTCTCTTATGAAGTAATGATGTATGTCAATGTGCTTTATATAGATATAAAATTCAGAATTTTTAATCAAGACTATAGCTTTCTGATTATTTATTTAAATTGTAACTGTCTTAAATCTCTTTAACTTTAGCTCTTTAAGTAATTTTTACATTTACATTGCTTTCTTTGTAATCTCTGTTAAGATTATGTATTTCACTTCATAAAAGAATAAGATGACTATTCTTTATCTTTTTAAACTTTAAAATATTGATTCATTAATCATTTTAAATATATATTCTGATGTAAATCTTCTTAATTTAAGATCTTTTTCTCAGTCTGAATTCAAATATCTCAGCAATTTAAGTTAATTACTTAATTTATACTTAAAAATGACATCTAAAATTCTTTATATATATTAAAATATCTGCTTTAAAGTCTTTCAATGTGTGTTATTAAAGTTATGTGCAAACTGACTAAGAGTTAACACTGTATATGTGATGTTGAGTTGAGTTTGTGTCATAATGTACATAAAAGATTTTATAATCTTTTAATATTAAGTTATTAGCTCTGATTTAGCTATTTTAATAATCTTTATAAGATAGACTCTGAGTTTTATTAAAGTTATGACTGTCTTAATATTCTATAGATTAAAGTCTTTAAGTATTTCTATAAAATAGATTTTCTGAGATAAAATAAGCATTTATAAAGTTTTGTTTTGTGTAATTAACATTTTTAAGTAATGCTTACATATTCTGCAGTTAGTCATTTCAAAATGATTATTTAATTTGATTTTAAGATCTAGAATTTTGTTCTTATTTAATTTACATATAAGAATATTGTCAACATATACAGCAATGAATAAAATACTGTTTTTAAATACATTATTGTTTACATAAATTTGTGTGTATCTGAGGCTGTCAAGAAATCAGTGCATTACTTTATATTAAAAATGAAAGAACTATTTTAACTTATATAAAGCTTTTTTCAATTTATATCTCTTTTCTTTCTTCTTCTCATATTCATTAAGTTAAATCACATAGACTTTTTCTTTTAAATTGTTGTGTAAGAAAGTCATTTTAATGTTTATTTGTTTCAATTCATAGTTGTAAAATGCAGCTATGATGAAGATGACTTTATAAATTATAAATTTAACAACTATTGTAAAGATCTCTTTATAATTAATTCTAAATCATTGTTTAAATTCTTTGACTACTCATTAAGTCTTATGCTGTAAAATTAAGCTGTTAAATTCTTTTTTATAACAATAAATTTATTTATTTCTTAAAACTTGTCAATTAGATAACAATGTCTTTAAAGTTTATGTAAAGTTAGTCATTAATGAGTTATACTTACTATTTATTACTTTCTTTCAGTCTTTCAACTCATAACTTTCAATTATCTGTTTAAATGTCTAAGATTCATTCTAAGAGTCTTTTTTCTTTTTTATAACATCAATAATTGCATTAAACACAGTCAGATAGATTATAATTGCTTTAAGCTTTAGCTTTATAAAGAATTGTCTTTCTCTTTTAAAGCATTAAAATTTAGCTGATACTGATCTGTCAATTATAAAAAGAAAATTTATAATATCTTTTTTTTTCTTCATTTCTTCTAACTGATTTGACAATATTGATATGAGAGAGTATGATGATATGTACTTTGAAGACAATGACAATGATAAAAATTAAAAAGAAAATAAAAAAAATAATTATATATCTTCTTGTTCTGCACTAACAGTATGAGATTGAGTGACTTTAAAAATTGAGACTGTAACTTTAACATTATAGATTAATGAATCTTCATTAAACTATACATTTCTTATTTTAATTATTCAGTCTGTCTTCTTCTTTTCAGAAAGTTATACTCTATATTGATTTTTTTCTTTATATTTAACAAGAATTCTCTTATTGCTTCAGAGTTCAAATTTAATCTCTGTTGTTTGAATCTTCTTTGAAATATGCACATATACTGTATATTTAAAACACTGAAGATGTCTAAAATTGATGAGATTTACTGATTTATTCTTATTAAAAGATTTAAACAGTAGCTAAATCAAGATCTTATTATTCTTAAGAGCTGACATTGAGAGTTAATTAAGAAGATAGCATACTGTTTTGACAATCTTTAATTATAAAGTTTTAAAGACTTTACTATTCAGAATTATAATTTTAATTTTTGCTGTCAAAAGTTCATTACTTCTTTCTGTCATTTCATTCTGCTTTAATTCATAAGAAACTGTTATTTCATAAATAATTTCTAAACTTTATAATCATTCAATAATGAGCTTATCTCTGAATTTCTTTTTGTTGTCAAGTCATATTTATGCAATTTGTAGATTCATCTAAATAAAAAGCATATTAAGAAACTGTTCAATTTTATCTTTTGTCTGATCTTTCATTTTCATATTATAAATGTATTGTCAGCAAGTAAAATCATCTGTGAAGACTATATATTACAAGAATTTGTCATATACTTTTAACATAACAGAGCTAACAACATTGATGTAAATTAATTTGATTATTTTTATGACTTAATTTTGTAATTTTCTTAAGATCTTCTTCTTTTAATTTGTTCTCATACAGACATTACACAAGTGTAACAGTGTTTTTGTAAGTTCTTATAAGTTGAGTCTCATTATTTTGAGATTTTTTAATATATTATTAAGACTTAAATTCTCTATATAATTAAAATATCAATGCTAAGTAGTTCTTAAGATCTTGTTATCTTTAATAACTGACATAATCTTATTCTTGTTCACAAAATTTCTCATTGTTAAGATTTAAAGATAATATAGCTTGTCTTTATGTACTGTGTAATTAAGCATACTCTTTACTTTATTCTTTAGACATAATAATCTGTTCTTGATTTTAATTAATATTTTTTTCTTTTCAGTCATTTCAATTGAGAAGAGATTGAGCTTTATATTAGACATAAAATAAATATTTATTAAAATAATATTTTAAGTCTTTTCATTACTGTTCTTTAACTATAAGTTGACTGTTTCTACTTCTTAAGTGTGCATCACTTTAGACACTTTTCTTATAGAAAGTTCATTATTGAACATTTTGATTAAGCTAAATGCAGAGAGATCACAGCATATATATTATGTTGTGTTAAAATCAGCTATTTATGACATCTTATTAATCATAAGACTATAGCTCTTTACTGCAGTCAAGATCACTGAGTTCTCATTATATTATTTGTCTTCAGAACTTAAGAATTTTTTCTTCTTTTTCTAGTCTTTTTTTTAGTTTCTTGCTTCTTCTTTATCTTTTTAGACATCTTTTCTGAGTGTAACTTTCAGTAATTGTTCTTGAAATGAACTATTTTCTTACAGTAAGTATACATCTCATCTTTATTCTTACTTTTATTGACATTTCTTTTCTTATTCTTTTTCTTCTTATCTTTATAATTTTTCTTTTTACTCATTAAAGCAAGCTTCTCATTTCTTTCTTTAAGATGCTCTTCATTAATTAATTTAATGATTAAGTCATTGAGAAATAAAATTACATTATGAGCTTTAAAGCATTTCATCATTACTCATTGAGAATAGAAGAATTCTAGATTTAATAGAAAAGTAATAATCTTCAGAATTTTGTTAATAATGAGATCAGAGATTACAATTTCTCTTAAAAGTGTCTTATACTTTAAAGCATAAGCATTGACAGAGAAGTATTGATTGAGTTGACAGATATATAAATTATTGAATAGAATGTATTTAAAATTAAATTTATAAAATAAATAAAGATATACAAAATAATTTTATATCTTTTTTGCTGTTTTCATGTTGTCTATGATGACAGTAATCTTTAAGTTAACAATAAAAATAATAATAACTGTGATTTTATTGTTCTATGTGATTCAGTCAGCTTAAGTAACATTAACTGAGATCATCAATGTAATTATCATTATTTTTGTTAGATATATAACTCATGATAGCTGTGCTATTAGTGTGGTGCCACCTTTTAACAGGTTATGAGCCCAAGTTAGTGCATGATAACTTGTGTAAAGTGGTGCCTAGGCTACCTCTGCTGGTGGTTCAAGTTCATGGTGAGAAAGTAAATTCAAAAGGTCACAAGTTTAAACCACCATCTGTGTGCACTCTTTACACCTGCAGGTCAGTTGCGGGCCAATTGCAGGTTAGAAGAAGTGTTAGATATATAACTCACAATAGCTGTGCTATTAGTGTGGTGTCATCTTTTAACAATTTTAGATATAGATTCTTCAGTCATTACTGATTAACTTGAAACATTTAGCTTTAACAAGAGTTCAATGTCATTCTTTATTATTAAATCTCATAATTCAGCACTCATTAAGCTGTATTTAATCAACATTCTTCATAATAAATAATCTGTCAATCTCTTAAGTTTCATAACTTTTGAAAATGTAAGATCATATGACATTATGATCATTTTGTATGATGAGAACATCTAAATTAATGATGAAGTTGTTTTCAACATAAAGATTTAATTTTAAAAATGATTATAAAAGTTGTTTTTGACTGTTTTATCTGTAAATTTATAACAGTTTAATGTGAATAACTTCTCATTATACATTGAACTCACTTTATCTCTTAAGACTCTTTCTAGCATTTATGAAATAATGATGACAACAAGATGTTTTTTTTTCATTATTTTAAATAGAAGCAAATGACTTAATGAATGAATTTTAAAGAATATTAATACATATTTGAGCTCATAATCTGTCAAATATAGAAGAAGTAACTAATGAAATGAATATGTAATCATAAGTGTTTAGCTACTCTATGAAAATGTAACTCTATAAGAAGATCTTTTATCAGCAAAAGAAAAAACTTTTATCTGTAGCAAACTGTTTGCTTTAACAAACTCTGCATGTTCTCAAAACCTCTGTAGGGCTCTGAAATCACTAAGGTAATGAAATGAGGCTGAAAGTTTGACAGGATACAATCTACAATAAATGTACATGTTATGAGGGAAGTGCTTGGTCGCATCACGTGCATGGGCTCGGGCCGGTCTTCATGGGGTAAAGATAAGCGATAAGCGCGGCGTCTAAACCAAGGCAAGCGCAAGCGGGACGACACACCCACGCTCCCCGGCAATCCACCACGTCGTTCCTGAGACCAGACAAGTAGCCATGTCGTCAGGGTACGGGCTCAATGGAGGTACGTCAACAGACCCTCCCAACTCAACTCCGGAGCCCATTCCCCATCCCTCACTAACCACCCCTCTCCCCTCCCCCTCCAGGGCCATCCCGCTGCTTCCCCTTCTGGCAAGAACTCCTCGCCTGCTACGTCGTCAACACCAACACCGAAGACGACTCGGGCAAGAAGAAATGTCTGCCCGTGATGGAAGACTACTACGAATGTCTACACCACAAGAAAGAGGTCTGTCTGTCTGTCCCCACACCCCACACCTCTCCTCTCCGCCGCGCCAAGCCCCCTTCTTCTTCCATCCGCTCCACGGGGACTCCGTCGACAACGCGTTCGTTGAGCCGGTTTTCGCGCAGATTGCTGATGCGGTGCGGTGCGTTTGAGGGGCAACAGGCTGCGAAGACAAGGGCGCTGCAGGCTGCGTATCGGAAGGCGGAGGCTAAGCATCCGAGGGAGGATGCGCCGAGGGCGGGCGCGATACGGAATCTGGGGCTGTTGGGGAAGGAGGAGGATACGAGGGAGGTGTTGGGGAGGAAGTAGGGTAGTGGAGTGGGAGGAAGAATTGAGTTTTGCGGTTGCGTGCGGCTTTGGGGCCGCTTGGCTTGTGATTGTGAATAAAGAATCTTAGAGAAGCCTGCGCAGGCGGAAGGTTCTGGGTGCGGCTTTGCGTGTGGTGCAGGCTGGTTGATTGCTACTCGTAGGGGGATGTATGAGCTATATATGTTGACTTGTACGGCAGAGTTCTTTTTTCCCCGTCATCGGTTTCCTCCTGGAAGTTTTGTACTGTTCGAATTGCCCGCCTATTCGATCTCCCTTTACTCCATCTCGCTATGTACGCCGGCGGATCTTCGAGATTACTAGGTGGTACTCGGGTGGATGTCTATGTCGGACCAAGCCGGCGACATTGGAACCTACCCGAGAGACTTCTGTGCCATTATTCTGAATTCTTCACCGAGGCTTTTACTGGGAATTTCCAAGAAAGTATCAACAAGAGTGTTGAACTCAGGGAGGATGATGAAGCTGTGTTCGAGCTACTGGTAAAATGGATGTTCCGGAATGCCCCCGACGAACCCAAAGAGATCCATGGATGGTATGTTACCCACGGCGCGCGATCGATACGGTTCGGACCAAGGAGTGAAGGGTCGTCGGACGAAGACCCTGGAACCGATGATGATCGCAGCGTCCTGGAAATAGCTCTAGATAAGAAAAGTTCCGTTGCGGAGGATTCGTCAGAACTATTGGAAAGACGTTACCGTGCGGCCTGGGTCTACATGAAGCTATACGTTCTCGCTGACAAGCTAGGTATGGGTAGCTTACAAGATCAAACGATTGACCTCCTACGCGCCAAAACCGTCGATATCTTCCTTCCGCGACTTATTCTCTGGATTTATGAGAACACCGTTCCTTCATCTCCGTTGCGAAGGTGTGCTGTCAGCTCCGTGTCGAGCGCTTTGTTGCTCAAAGACGTGGTCCCCACTGAATATGACGACCTTGTTGCCAGCTGCGACAGCTTTGCCACCGATCTAATTCAAGCCTTGGTGCGTGAGGCCGAGGAAGTCGTTTACTCAAGGCTACCGTTTCGCGGTCTTTGCGCACTCCATGTGCACGAGCGAGGAGATGCATGTCCCCAAGGCAGGTCACATGAGCTACCCCCAGCCCAGAGGTATCTTCTTTATAGGTACTGACATATGGATTTTCCCCGCAGCAAAGCCAGCATCGTACGAAGAAGAGCATGTTATACCTAGTCTTACCAATCGGCTGCGCTGTGAGCTCGCACGAGTATGGGACGATTATCTAGCAAAATGCAGCAGATCCGCTCGGGAGTTCAGTACGCTTCGCCAGGTCCGTTCGACCTTACTCAGGGAGTTCGCCGAAGTCATCGACAAGAGCATGTCGTACTAGAGCTGTGCTGGACTGCTGGCTTAGTCTCGGGGATCTGGACGCATGAATCATTCTTGGAATGGCTAGCCTGATCGTGCTGGAATCGTTTCAAAAAGCACGACGCAAATGGTGCAAATGGTACCCGGCCCACTTTATGCCAGGCTACACCCTTTTTCTATCAGTCTGGTCTTGTTTGATTTACCTCCCTATCTTCCTGACGGTCTTTACAAAACTACGTCTTATCCATGCCTAGTTGAATGCAGTATGACCACGGTACGATGGCACTGGCTGTACAGGCAGGCTCTTCATCTTTTCTCGCCTATTAGGGCTTTATGGTCTATGACGCAGAATAGTGCAATACAAATTACTCATTGCTTCTGAACAGAGCAAGATCGGTAAGCAAGAGATTGGATTGGTGTGTACTGAGATTGGGCATCGACTCTCCAGAACTGAAAATCGAGGAGCCTGCCCTTCGTAGTAGGGTTATCAAAAGCTAGGTTCATGGGTTCCTTCTTGCTCAACGCCATCCCGCATATCGATCCAATTGGCGCGCTGGATTTTCCATCCCAGTATCAGGCTTTCCGTACCTCCGTCGCAGAAGCAGTCACCGTTCGAGGATGTATCTTCCTCCGAGATTGCGGAGGGAGCAGATCTCCCTCCTTATGGGCTGAACGCGATTAAGGGAAGTCGGACCAAGACTCCAACGGAACATGCGCTTACCAGACCCCTTTGCACTGAATAACAAACGCCCCCTGGGTATCCCTGAACGCCCTAAAACTCCACCTATCAAAAGAACCCCAAGGATCCACATTCCCTCCTCACCCCAACACAGCAACACACCCAACTACGCGCCACCAATCTCTCCATTCCTCCCCACCTCCCCCACCCTCCCCACCATCCCCTTCCCTCCAGTAGCATCCACAACCCTCCTGACCTCCTCCACCACCTCCGGCATCGCCCCCTCCATCTCCCTCGCCAACACATCTCTAAAGCTCTCGAACGCCTCCGCCTTGCCCTTCAGATACTGATTCCCCTTCTGCACCAGCTCGACAAACTCCCTCGTGTAGATGTCCGGGTTGCGCCCATCTTCCACGTACGCCACGATCTCGGGTGGGATCTGGACGGGCAGGGACGACGCGGTGGTCGAGAGGAGGGAGAGCTGCGTCGTGAGGATTTTACTGCAGGTCGTCGGGGGGGGCGCATCAGCTGACTGCGGAGGAAGGGGTGTGGGAAGGGGGATATGGGCAGGGAAACGGCTGAATGGGTGGGTGGAAGAGGAGGGAGGGAGGGGTGGAGAGGAACATTTTCCGCACGAGCTCCTGCTGCGTTTCTGGGCCGAGGTAGCCGTGCACGGCGGATTGGATCTCGAATAGGGTTTGGATGACAGTTTTTAGGCGATCTGGGACGGGCGCGGATCAGTTGGCTGCCGTGATTGGAAGGGTCGAGGGTGTTTAGGTTACTTGCCTTCGACGGCATCGAGGGTCGATGGCGCCATTGGTGGGATTTGGGAGGAGAGAGGGGCGTTCCTCGGTGGTGATGGGGGTGGAGGTGATTGATTGATTGATTGATTCATAGGTGACCGAGGCTGCCTAGGCTGCCATACACTGCATAACTACAAGCAGCTAGCACATACTGATCTCACCCTCATTATCATCTTGCTGTCATCATCACTGTCACTTCATAAATTAACTAATTAATACAAATTCTGACTTTGCTTTCTATAGTTCTTCATATTTCTCTTAATTCTAATGCTTATTAATCTTCTTTTCTTATGATTTAATGCTAATGCCTCTCTTCAACTGTCATCAATAAAAAATAAACATTATTGTAAACAATTAATTGTCTTTTCTGCAATCTGAAATATGTAATTATTGAATTTTCTATTTTAAATTACATCTAAAAATATCAGATCTTCTGATGTCTCTTTTACAGTCTAAAATTGTCTTAAAAGATTGCTTTATAATATAAATATAGTAATCACTTTAATTAATGTTAAATCTTATAAAATCTTCTTTATATTGTTAACTTATCTTAATAGTTTCTTTCTTAAATTCTGAATTTGTAGACATTTCATCAGCACATAATGAACAGTTTAAATGTTCAAATTATATAAGCATTATGAAGAGTCTGCTTAATCTATAACATAAAGATAATAAGTTATATCAATCTTTTTTGTGCATAACTAAATAATAAAAAAGCTTATAAATTAATAAAGTTCTATATACTTATTCAACACTCTTCTATTTAACTATTGCTTCATATTAAATGTAATTCATTCTGCTATTTCATTCTTTTAGTCATTAACTCATTCTTTTACTATTTACTGACAGAATCTTATCTTATAAATAATAATTAAATGTTAAATCTCTGTAATCTATTCTTTCTCAATATGTAAATCTCTAATCTAAATCACTGCCTTAACTGCTCTGTCTATTTCTTCATTTTCTGATATCTTTATATGTATCAGTATTCATCAGATTCATATCTGAACCTTTTAATTTTATAAATTATTTATTCTTTTCATTATACACTGCAGTAAGTATTGATCTGACTGTGTACTCAATTTAATAATTAATTAAATTGTTACTTAATTATCTATGTATATGTTCACTATTTAAAGCTTTAATTTCATTATTTTCATTACATTTATTATACTTATTGTCATGATCAGACTCTATAGCTTCATTATATATACTATGAATGTCTTATCTATATCTATATATATTATATATCTTAAATCTCTTTTTAATATCATTACTATCATACTTATTTAACTCTCAATGTCACTATCATTTATATAGATATTCAACATCTCTTAATCTCAACAAAGTTTATTAATATTATATCTGTAAACAGCTTTATCTGCATTGTTGTTTATGTGAATAATTAAGTTATTTCATCATAATAATACAATGTAAAGCACTTTAAATTTCAAATTGACTTTTAATGAAAGTTATATTTACATTTTATAATGAAATTACAGACATTTCAGTAAGCTTTTTCAGCAAAGCTTCTTTATAAAGTCAGATTTAATTCTCTTCATTAAAATGTAAATTAATACAGTAACAATACAGAGCATAAACTTTCTTAGTGTCTTCTTTAGCTGCTGTTTCATCAAGAAAAGAAAGAGTTTTATGTTTAGTACTGAGCTTGCTATTATGCAGAAGATTCTCATTATGATAACTTTTATTTATTATTATATGACTGTCAGTTTCTAAAAAAATTATTTTTATTATATAATTGTTCTGTACTTACTGTCTAAGCTGTATCAGACTGAGCAGCAGTACAGAATCTATAGTGACATTATTATTATATAAAGTTTTTATAAATTTTTAAGCTCAAAACTTCATATAAAGTCTGTCAATACTGCTAGATCTTTAAGACTTGTTGTAATTCAGATCTAAATGTATTGTATATATACATTTCATTTTAAATGTAAATTTAAGATAACTCTCAGCACTTTACATATTAATAATATTTATACTGTATATATATCTAAAGTCAGCTTCACTGTTATATCATGTCTTATGAGACAGTTTGTAAAGTAAATGAACTTATACTTAATTAAAATAAAAATAAAGACATATCTTTAAGCTTATTGCTTTATGCAGCTATGCACTATATATAAAGCAGTACAATTCTTCTCTGCTAACTTTTTTATCATTATGATGTTTACATCATCAATTTAACTTGCTGCTGTGACTCAAAGCTATAAATCATTAATTAGATTCAGCATGTCAGCATTGTAGAATAGATATAAAATGAATGATAATAATAAGCTTTAAAATATATTTATGTAAATGACAAAGCTCTTTAACTTATATTTTGACAGCTTTATTATTAATGTTCTTTTTCTCAGAAAGTCTTTTATTCAGTTTATTATTTTTAATGATAGATGATGTTTTTAGAGATTGTGAAGTAATCTTTTATAAAAGACATTGTTAAAGACTTCTGATATATTCAGCATTAATAGTGATGTAATTAATGTGCTTAATTTTCATATTTTATGAATCTGCTTCAGCAGTGTATAAATTGTCTATTCTGTAAACTTAATTTTTTAATCTCTTAACAATGTTTTAAATAATAATTGATAAATCTCTGTCATATAGCTTATTCTATATGTCATTATGAACTTCAAAGTCTTGTTTATAATGTTTAGAAGTATTATTAATTAATATATTTTAAACTGTTAATAATCTTTTTTATTAAGCTTTTACAGCATCACTGTAATGAAGTGTTTAAAGATTCTTAAATATCTTCTACTGTTCAGACATAAATTGTACAGTGAGAGCAGCAGTGAAAGTAATTGCAATAATATTTAATGTAGAACTTAATTTAATATGCTATTTAATTTTAATGTCTTATTGTCTAATGTCTACATTATAATCTCTGTTAATTTAATCTCTGTAATTAAAGACATAAATATTAACTTAAAATACTTATATTCTGCAATGTTGCTGAGATCTATCTCTAAAAAAATTAAAAAAAAAATTATTCAAAGTAATTCTGTCTTGTTCTGCAGTTCTGTAAGTTTCAGCTTTTTCATTTATTTCAGAGCAGAAATAAAAGTTTAATTTGTAACTTTATAATTTCTGATTTACTTCATCAATTTTTATAATTTCTAAAAATTCTTTAAGATCATCTCTATCTATTTTTTATAACTCATTCTCATTAATTTTGTCAACTTCTTTTCTTTTTCATTACAGACTCAGCAGTACATTTCTTAAATGTATATACTTTACTCTCTTTATCAATAATGATAAGCTCTATTTATTTTTCTTATTATCTCTTTTGCTTCTGAGTCAAACTTTAACTTTAATCATTTATTAAGAGTTAACATTAATATTATTATCTTCACTGTGATCTGAATTGTCTCTGTAATGACAGTTATATATTGCTTTATATTGAGTTCATTATAATTATAAAGTAACATTGATAGCTATTCTGTTAGAATCTATTGTAGAAGCTTTATGTTTACTTTATTTTATTGTTAATAAAATTGTAATGTAATCTCTGCTGTAGACAGCAGAAGATGAGTAATAATAAAGTAATGATCAGAGTTATAATATTATTGTTGTATTTTGTAGTTAATTAATTATTAAGTAATGTTTAAGCTGTCTAATATCAAATCTATGATGCTGCATACTTACTGAGATTTTTATGTAATTAAGTTCTACAATAAGAACAGAGAGAGCTGTCATTCATTTATTATTTATATTAACTGCTTTATTTATGAATTCTTCTTTACTCTTAGACTTTCTCATGTTAAATAATGCAGATTGAAGTCTTTCATTATAATATATTATTAATGATTATTTTTCAGTAAATCATTTAATTATTTTAAAGTTACTGTTAGATATATAACCCACGATAGCTGTGGCTAAAAGTGTGGTGCCACCTTTTAACAGGTTATGGGCCCGAGTTAGTGTGTGATAACTTGTGTAAAGTGGCGCCTAGGCCACCTCTGCCGGTGGTTCAAGTCCATGGTGAGGGAGTAAGTCCAAAAGGTCATGAGTTCAAACCGCCATCTGCGCGCACCCTTTACACCTGCAGGTCGGTTGCGGGCCGATCGCGGGTTAGGGGGAGTGTGGTGCCACCTTTTAACAGGTTATGAGCCCAAGTTGGTGTAATGGTATTGAACATGCGTTGGCTGCCTTACCCGCATAAGCCCAAGGTAGGTAGGTAGGTAATTTATTCCGCCCGGAGGCACTACGCCTAAAGGGCTCTAGCGCTATCATCCTGTCAAAACTATTGCTACGTCCATGTCCCACAAAAAGCCCTTACTGAAACG
>JAABUJ010003632.1_pt1 | contig 17118 bp, 24 predicted proteins | sample 5559131 | NCBI WGS metagenome assembly JAABUJ01 (sample SAMN10711875, study PRJNA513366) | rock metagenome | isolation source: Antarctica rocks | place: Antarctica: Victoria Land, Mt New Zealand nord | collected 2016-01-07 | reverse complement strand
CACGCCCGCTTGCAGCCAGCGCTCCACTCCCGCCATGTCCCGGATGCCGCCGCCAAGCTGGACCGGCACGGTGGCGGCCACCAGTATGGCGGCGACCGCCTGGATGTTGACGGAGCGGCCAGCGAACGCGCCGTTCAGGTCGACCACATGCAGCCATCGGCACCCGGCGTCCTGCCACAACCGGGCCTGCGCGCCGGGATCGTCCGAGTAGACGGTGGCGTCGTCCATGGCGCCGCCCCTCAGCCGGACGCAAGCGCCGTCCTTCAAGTCGATCGCGGGATAGAGCGTCAGGCTCAAGCCTTGGGATCCCGCTGCAGCAGCTTGACATAGAAGATGCCGCGGATCGTGCGGCCACCGACCCTGGCATAGGACGGATGCTCGCCCCAGCGATGGTAGCCGAGCGTCTCATAGAGGTGGATGGCGGCGTCCTGCGTCTCGCGCACGTCGAGGTTCAGCACCTGGTAGCCGAGCGCCCGGGCGCCGTCCTCGACGCGCCGGGTCATCAGGCGGGCGAGGCCGTGGCCGCGGGCATAGGGCGCTATGAAGGAGTGCATGAGCGTCGCCGCGAACGCCTGCGCCTCGTTGTTGCGGGGCGGGCGGACCAGCTGGGCCGACCCGACGATAACGCCGTCGAGCCGGCCGATGAACAGCTCCCGCTCCGGCACCAGCAGCACGCCGCGAAAATAGCGTTCCAGCGCGAGGCGGCCCGGCGGGTTGAGCCAGCCGAAGCCGCCGCCGTCGATGATAGCCGCGTCCGCCGCCTCGCACAGCGCGTGCATGTCGTCGTCCGAGATGTCGGCGATGCGTTCGACCGCCAGGGCGTGGATGGCGGTGCTCATGGCTGCCAGCGCAGGAAGTTGGCCAGGATGGCGAGGCCGGTCGCCTGGCTTTTCTCGACGTGGAACTGCGTGCCGGCGCGGTTGCCCGACGCCACCAGCGCCGGCACCGGGCCGCCGTACTCCGTGGTGGCGAGCACCTCGCCGGGCTGCCAGCCGCGCAGGGCGTAGCTGTGGACGAAGTAGGCGTGGTCGCCGGGCTCCAGGCCGTCCAGCAGCGTGTGCGCGCCGGGCGTGAAGTCCAGGCCGTTCCAGCCCATCTGCGGCAGGCGCAGACCGGGCACGTCCATGGCCGCGACCTCGCCGGAAATCCACCCGAACCCCGCGGTGGTTTCGTGCTCCAGGCCCCGTTCGGCCATCAACTGCATGCCGACGCAGATGCCCAGGAACGGACGCCCGGCCGCGGCCGACGCTTCAATTGCCTCCCGCATGCCTGGCACGGCGGCCAACCCGCGCGCGCAATCGGCGTAGGCCCCCTGCCCCGGCATCACGACCCGGTCGGCCCGTGCGACCTCGGCCGCGTCGGCGGTCACGCTCACGGCGGCGTCGATCCCGGCGTCGGCGGCCGCCTTGGCGAGCGCGCGCGCGGCCGACGTCAGGTTGCCGCTGCCGTAATCCACCACCGCGACGCGCATCATGTTGAAATTTCTTGTAATTCGGGCCTATGGGCGAGCAGGCGGGCGTACGCGTAGTCGTCGTCGGGCGCCGCCACCGCACCGGAAAGCGTGTAGCCGCGGCGGTCCAGGCTCCAGCGCACCAGATCCCAGCCCAGCAGCCCGCTGAGCAGCACCAGCGCCCAGCCGATCGCGGCCCCCACCGCAGGCGGCGCGATGGCGACGGCGGCTGCGACGATCGCGACATAGATGGCTGCCGGAATCCAGGCTCGCTGGGCGAGCAGCCATAGCGGGCCGAAGGCGAGCGCGCCCCAGCTGAAGCCCTCGCGCACCAGCACGGGCGGGCGTTCGGGCCGTATGTGCGCGGTGTAAATTCTCATAGGGAGCCTTTCGTGGACGGCACGCCGCCATCGCTCCGTGGGTCCGGCTCGGATGCTTCCCGCAGCGCCCGGGCGAACGCCTTGAAGCACGCCTCGGCCACGTGATGCGCGTTGCGGCCGGCGCGCTGGGCGACGTGCAGGGTGACCAGCGCGTTCATGGCGAAGGCGCGGAAGAACTCCTCGAACAGCTCGGTGTCCATCTCGCCGATCTTCGGCTGCGCGAACGCGACCGTCCACGCCAGGAACGGGCGGCCGGAGATGTCGATCGCGGCGTCGACCAGCGCCTCGTCCATCGGCACGGCAGCGGCGCCGTAGCGGCGGATACCCCGCTTGTCGCCGATCGCGCGCGCGAAGGCCTGGCCCAGGACGATGCCGACGTCCTCGGTCGTATGGTGGAAATCGACGTGCAGGTCGCCTTTGGCCACGACCGTCAAATCGAACAACGCGTGCCGGGCCAGCGCGGTCAGCATGTGGTCCAGGAAGCCGATTCCCGTTGCGATGTCCGCTTTGCCGGTGCCGTCGAGCGACAAGGTAAGCTGGATGGAGGTCTCGGCGGTGCTGCGGCAGATTTCGGCGGAGCGGGGCATGGCGGGGCATTACTCCAAAACGCGGGCGCTGTCCTGCCCTTACACGGCCCGGCGCATCGCCCTATAACGCGCGCCCATGATCCTGGTCACTGGCGGCGCTGGCTTTATCGGCTCGAACTTGAACGCCGCCCTGGCGGACGCCGGGCATGAGGTGGTCGTGGCCGACCGGCTCGGCGCCGAGGGCAAATGGCGCAACCTGGCCGCCCACCCGCCCGCGCGCATCGTCCCGCCCGACGCGCTGGAGGCGTTCCTCGCCAGCCATCCACCGATCGAGATGGTGTTCCATCTAGGCGCGATCAGCGAAACCACGGCGACCGACGGCGACCTCGTATGGGCCACAAACGTTGAGCTTCCGTTAATGCTGTGGCGATGGTGCGCGCACCGGGGCGTGCGCCTGGCCTACGCGTCCTCGGCGGCCACCTACGGCGCCGGACACGCCGGGTTCGACGACGACCCGGCGCTGCTGCCGCGATTGCGTCCGCTGAACCTGTACGGCTGGAGCAAGCACGCCTTCGACCTGCGGGTGGCCGCGATGCTGGCCCAGGGCGAGCCGCGGCCGCCGCAGTGGGCGGGGCTGAAATTCTTCAACGTCTATGGCCCGAACGAGCACCACAAAGGCCGCATGGTCTCGGTGGTGAAGGTGAAGTACGACGAGGTCGCCGCCGGACGGAAACCGCGCTTGTTCCGCTCGGTCGAGCCGGGCGTCGCCGACGGACAGCAGCGGCGGGACTTCATCTGGGTCGGCGACGTCGTGGCGGTGCTGATGTGGCTGCTGGACACCCCGGCGGTGAATGGGCTGTTCAACGTCGGCACCGGGACGGCGCGCAGCTACCTCGACCTCGCCCACGCGGTCTGCCAGGCGGCGGGTGCGGCGCCAGAGGTGGAGTTCGTCGACATGCCCGACGCCTTGCGCGGTCAGTACCAATCCTTCACCCAGGCGAGCACGGACCGCTTGCGCGCCGCCGGGTTCACCGGGCAGTTCACCCCTCTGGAGGACGGCGTGCGCCGCTACGTCGCCGACCACCTCTCACAGCCGGACCCTTACCGATGATCCCCGTCCTCCTTTTCCCGCAGTTCGACCCGGTGATCGTCCAGCTCGGCCCGCTCGCCATCCGCTGGTACGCGCTGGCGTATATCGGCAGCCTGCTCCTGGGGTGGCGCGTGATGCGCGTGCTGGTCCGCCGCTCCCCGGCGGTGGCGACGCAGCTGCAGACGGACGATTTCCTGACTTGGGCGACGCTCGGCGTGGTGCTCGGCGGGCGGCTCGGCTACGTGCTGTTCTACCAGCCGTCGCACTTCCTCGCCCATCCGCTGGACATCTTCGCCGTGTGGCAGGGCGGCATGAGCTTCCACGGCGGCGCGTTGGGAGTGGTCGTGGCGCTGGTGCTGTACTGCCGGCAGAACGCGATTTCGCTGCTGGGCTTCGCCGACCGGATCGCGGTCGTGGTGCCGATCGGGCTCGGGTTCGGGCGCGTCGCCAATTTCATCAACGGCGAGCTGTGGGGCCGCGTCGCGCCGGACTGGCTGCCCTGGGCGATGATCTTTCCCCATGCCGGGCCGGAGCCGCGGCATCCGAGCCAGCTCTACCAGGCACTGATGGAGGGGCTGATCCTGTTCGCCGTGCTGTGGCTGTGCGCCCGGCGCGAGGCGATCCGCGCCCGGTTCGGGATGCTGACCGGCATCTTCCTGATCGGCTACGGCATCGCGCGCATCACCGGCGAGTTCTTCCGCCAGCCCGACGCGTTCCTAGGGTTCCTGTACGCCGGGGCGACCATGGGGCAGTTGCTGAGCCTGCCGATGATCGTCGTCGGCGCGGTGCTGGTCATGCGGTCGCGCCCGGCGCTGGCGATGGCCTGAATGGAACGGCTCGACCGCTTCATGGCCCGCGCCAACGCGGCCTACTACGCGGCGCACGATCCGTTCGCCGACTTCACCACGGCGCCCGAGATCAGCCAGGCGTTCGGCGAGGTGCTAGGCGCGTGGGCGGCGGTCGTATGGCAGTCGATGGGGCGGCCCAGCCCAGTGGTCCTGGCCGAGGCCGGGCCGGGCCGGGGCACGCTGATGGCCGACGCCCTGCGCGCGGTCGGGCGCGTGGCGCCGGAGTTCCGCGCCGCCGTCCGGGTCCATCTCGTAGAAACCTCGCCACGGTTGCGCGCCGTGCAGGCGGACGCCGTCCCGGACGCCGCCTGGCACAGCTCGCTCGACGACGTTCCGGAGGGCCCGATGGTCCTGCTCGCCAACGAGTTCCTCGACGCGCTGCCGATCCGCCAGTTCGTGCGCCAGGACGGCTGCTGGCTCGAACGTTACGTCGACGGAGAGCGGTTCGTCGAACATTCCGCAGACCTCGATGACGTGGCTTTCTCCCACTGGCGGGAGCGGGCCGGGACGGCAAGGGACGGCGTCCACGAACTCCGCGACCCCGCCCTCGCCACCGCTCTCGGGCATCGCCTCGCGACCCAGGGCGGCGTCGCGCTGTTCCTCGACTACGGCCCGGCGGCGAGCGGTCCCGGCGACAGCCTCCAGGCCCTGCGCGACGGCAAGCCGGCCGACCCGCTCGCCGACCCCGGCACGGCGGACCTCACCGCGCACGTCGATTTCGCGGCGTTCGGGCGCGCCTCCGGAGCCGCCGTCCACGGCCCCGTTCCGCAGGGCGTGTTCCTCACCCGTCTCGGCCTGTTCCAGCGCATCGACCGGCTCGCCCGCACCCGGCCGTGGCGGGACGCGTCCGCCATGATCGAGGCGGGCCGGCGGCTAGCGGAGCCGGACCGCATGGGCGCGCTGTTCAAGGCGATGGCGCTGACCCAGCCCGGCCTACCCACGCCGCCGGGCTTCGAGGCATGATCGATCCCCTGACCAGCCCGGCCCTGGCGGCCCCGCACGGCTTCTTCACCCGCCGCGGCGGCGTGTCCACCGGCCCGTACGCCAGCCTGAACTGCAGCCTATCGGGCGGGGACGACCGCGCCCACGTGCTGGAAAACCGATTTCGCGCCACGCGTACCGTCGGCGCGCACGCCTTGGTCGGCTGCACCCAGGTGCACGGCGCCGATGTCGTGGTGGTCGACGACGCCTGGGACACCGGCGCCGGCCCGCGCGCGGACGCGATGGTGACGCGGCAGCCCGGCATGGGCCTCGGCGTCATCACCGCCGACTGCGCCCCGGTGCTGTTCGCGGCGCCGGGCGTGGTCGGCGCCGCCCACGCCGGCTGGCGCGGCGCGGTGGCCGGCGTGCTGGAGGCGACGCTCGCCGCCATGGACGCCACCCGGGTCACGGCGGTGATCGGCCCCTGCATCGGGCCGGACAGCTACGAGGTCGCGGCCGACCTGCGCGACGCCGTGCTGGCCCACGACGCGTCCAGCGTCCGCTTCTTCACCGACGCCCGCCCGGGACACTGGCGGTTCGACCTGCCCGGCTACTGCGCCGCCCGCCTGCGCGCCGCGGGGGCGGACGTGCACGTGATCGCCGCCGACACGCTGCCGGACGAAGCGTGTTTCTTCAGCCATCGCCGCCGCACGCTGGCGGGCGGCGGACCTATCGGACACCAGATGTCGGTCGTGGCATGCCCTACTTGATGATTGTCGTCCTGCTGCTGCTCGCCGGGTGCGGCGACTTGCCGCAGCCGCTGCTGGGCAACCCCGGCGCCGTCGGCCGCCGGTTGGCCCAGCCGCCGCCGGCCCGGCTGACGATCCCGGTTCCCACCCAGTCGCTGCTGACCGACGGCGCGGCCCGCCTCTGGGTGGACGCGACGGCGGTGGCGCTCCAGGCCCAGGAGGTTCCAGCGATCGCGGGCACCGGTCGGCCCATCGGGTGGCGGCTGGTGCTGAGGGCCGAGGCGCGCGGGCCGGATGTGGTGCCGACCTACACGGTCCAGGACCCGGCCGGCGTCTCGCAAGGCACGTCGCAGGGACCGGCCGTCCCCGCCCAGCTTTGGGCCGAAGGCGCGCCCGCGACGTTCAAGGCCGCGGCGGAAAGCCAAGCGCCAGCGGTCGAGGCGCTGCTGCGCCACATCGAGGCCGCGCGGCAGCAGAGCGACCCGAACAGCCTGGTGAACCGGCCGGCCAAGCTGTATTTCGCCGGCGTGACGGGGGCGCCCGGCGATGGCGACCGCGCGCTGACGCAGCAGATGCTGACCCGGCTGCCCAACCTCGGCGATCTGGTGCAGGATACCGCCACGGACGCGGATTTCACCGTGGCCGGCCAGGTGAGGACGGCGCCGGGCGCCAATGGCACGACGCGGGTGGAGCTGCAGTGGGTCGTCACCGATCCGAAGGGCGAGGAGCGCGGGCGAGTGGTGCAACTGAACGAGGTGCCGCCGCACGCCATCGACGCCTACTGGGGCGATGTGGCCGTGGTGGCTGCGACCGAAGCGGCCAACGGCGTGCACGAGGTGGTCGTGCAGCAAACGGGACGCGCCGCCAAACCGGACCCGGCCAAGCCGGATAAGGCCGTCGATCCCAGCGGGGCCACCAATACCAGCGGGGCCACCAGTAAAGGAGCTGACGATGATCATCGATCACCGGATTTACACGACACAGGTCGGGCGGACGGCGGAGTTCGTGGCGATGTACCGGGACCACGCCTGGCCGCTCCAGCAGCAACACCTCGGTCGCTGCCTCGGGTGGTTCGCGACGATCGAGGGCGAGTTGAACACCATCGTCCACATCTGGGCGTACGACAGCCAAGCCGACCGGGAGACACGGCGCAACGCGCTGGCCGCCGACCCGGCGTGGGCAGCCTACCTCGACATGGTCGCCACGTCAGGCGTGCTGACGCGGATGGAAAATCGGATCATGCGGCCCGTAAGCTTCTCACCGGTTCAGTAGCCGCTTGGCAATCGGCATGACAGCGCACATCAAGGTTGCTATGACCGAACCGCCCGTCCCCCTGGAACCGCGTCCCCCCATGAAGATCGTCGCCTGCAACAGCAACCGGCCGCTCGCCGAAGCCGTCGGAAACTGTCTCAGCCTTCCGCTCACCCGTGCCGCCGTCCGCCGGTTCGCCGACATGGAAATCTTCGTCGAGATCCATGAGAACGTGCGCGGAGAGGACGTGTTCGTCATCCAGTCCACGTCCTACCCGGCGAACGACAACCTGATGGAACTGCTCATCACCCTGGACGCGCTGCGCCGCGCCTCGGCCCGGCGGGTGACGGCGGTGATCCCGTATTTCGGCTACGCGCGGCAGGACCGCAAATCCGGCAGCCGGACACCGATCAGCGCCAAGCTGGTGGCCAACCTCATCACCGAGGCCGGCGCCAACCGGGTGCTGACGATGGATCTGCACGCCGGGCAAATCCAGGGCTTCTTCGACATCCCGGTCGACAACCTGTTCGCCGCGGGGATGTTCGCCCGCGACATCCAGGAGCGCTTCACCGGCCAGGACATCATGATCGTCTCGCCGGATGTCGGCGGCGTCGTGCGCGCCCGCGCCATCGCCACGCGGCTGAACTGCGACCTGGCCATCATCGACAAGCGGCGCGAGCGGGCCGGCGTTTCCGAGGTGATGAACATCATCGGCGAGGTCGAGGGCACGGACTGCATCATCGTCGACGACATCTGCGACTCCGGCGGGACGCTGTGCAACGCCGCCGCGGCGCTGATGGCCGAGGGCGCGCGCTCGGTCAGCGTGTACGTCACGCACGGGGTGCTATCGGGGGGCGCCGTCGCGCGCATCGCGGCCTCGCCGATCCAGGTCATGACCATCACCGACAGCATCGAGCCGACCGAGGCGGTGCGGCAGGCCAACAACCTGCGGACCTACACCATCGCGCCGCTGCTGGCCGAAGCCATGCGCCGCATCAACGACGAGAGCAGCGTCAGCTCGCTGTTCGATTAAGGAGGGTCACGATGAAGCTGTACTACGCGCCCGGCGCATGCTCGCTCGGCATCCACGTCCTGCTGGAGGACATCGGCAAGCCTTACGAGCTGCACAAGGTCAACACCCGCGAGGGCGAGCAGTTCAAGCCCGAGTACGTGGCGGTCAACCCGAAATCCAAGGTTCCGGCGCTGCAGCGGGACGACGGCTCGGTGCTGACGGAGTTCGGCGCCATCGCCACCTATCTCGCGCGCATGAACGCCGATAAGGACCTGCTGCCGACCGATCCCGAGGCGGAAGCGCGGGTGCTGGAAGCGATGGACTACATCGTCGGCACCATGCACATGCAGGGGTTCACCCGCATTTTCAAGCCGAGCGGCTTCGCGCCGAGCGAGGCGGACCACGACGCGGTCAAGGCGCGCGGAACCGAGATTTTCGCGGGCGGGTTCCAGCATATCGAGCAGGCGCTGGCCGACCGGCCGTATCTCGGCGGCGACCGCTTCGGCATCGGCGACGCGGCCCTGTTCTACGTCGAGGTCTGGGCGCACCGGGTCAAGCTCGGGATGCCTCCCAAGATCGCCGCGCATTTCGACCGGATGCGCCAGCGCCCGGCGGTGCAGAAGGCGCTAGCCGACGAGGGGATCACGCTCTGAGCCTGCCGCAGACGGCGTTTTGGTTCCTCCGCCACGGCGAGACCGACTGGAACGAGCAGGGCTGGTCGCAGGGTAACGTCGACATTCCGCTGAACGCGACGGGGGTCGCCCAAGCCCATGCGGCGGCGGCGCTGCTGCGACGCCGGGGGATTGCCGCCATCGTCAGCTCGCCGCTGTCGCGTGCCCACGACACCGCGCAGATCGTCGCCGCCGCGCTCGGGTTGCCGGTGGCTGTCGAGGATGGGCTGCACGAGGCCTCGTTCGGCGTGCACGAGGGAGCGGCGATGGCGGGCGGCTGGTTCCAGGAATGGGTTGCCGGCGCCGTCACGCCGGAGGGGGCGGAAAGCTTCGTCGACCTGCGCGCCCGTGCCGCCCGCGGCCTGGCGGCGGCGCTGGCCCGGCCGGCGCCGGTGCTGGTCGTGGCGCACGGCGCACTGTTCCGGGCGCTGCGGGCGGAGATGGGCCTGGAACCGAACGTGCGCACCCCGAATGCGGTGCCGCTGTTCTGCGAGCCAGGCGCGCCGTGGTTGCTGACCCCCGCTTGACCCTACCGCGGCCCGCGACACTGGAATACAACGTGGACCTCATCCTTTGACGGAGAACTCTATGCGCCGGCTGCTGCACGGACTAGCCGCCTTTGGTCTGCTCGCTTCCCCTGCCGCCCAGGCGCAGGTGCAATGCGCCTCCGCCACCGACCAGGCGGCGTTCGACGTGGGGGCATTGAAAAGCGAGCTCACGGTGCTGGCGGTGTCGTGCGAGGCCGACAAGCCTTACAACGCCTTCGTCGAGCGCTTCCGCCCGGAACTGGTGGCCAATGACGGGGTGGTCAACGCCTGGTTCAAGCGCACCTACGGCAAGTCGGCGCAGAGCCGCTACGACCAGTACATCACCGAGTTGATCAACCAGCAATCGCAGGTGGGCCTCAAGCAGGGCAGCGATTTCTGCCCGCGCTCGATGGCGATGTTCAACGAAATGGGCGTGCTGCCGGACAACAAGGCGCTGGTCGACTACGCGGCGGGCAAGGACCTGGTCTCGCCCGCAATTGGGTCGTGCGCGACTCCGGCTGCGGCGCCGGCGGGCAAAGTCACGGCGAAACGCCGCAAGCGCTGAGTGCCCGCTGCAGGGTTCGGCGGCGCCTGCTACTCCGCCCGGACGCGCACGGCACCCACCGTTCCCGCTGCCTAGCCCGGGTCAGCGGAAAAAGGCGCCCAGCCCTTCGCCCATGCGCAGCGCCGGAGCCAGTCCCGCACGCCGCCCGCGCACGAACAGCCCGGCCCCACCGAACAGCCGAGCGGCCCGCATCCCGTCCTCGTCCGTCACATCGTCGCCGATGAACACGGGGGTGCGGCCGGCGAAGGAGGGCCGCGCCATCAGCGCCCGCACGGCCGATCCCTTATCCACCCCGTGCGGCCGGATTTCCCACGCCATATGGGCCGGGATCAACTGCAGCGCCGGATGCGGGGCAAGCAGGTCGTCGAGGGCCACCCGCAACGCCGGGCCCATCCCCGGTGCAAGGCGGTAGTGCAGCACGAACCCGCGTGCCTTGTGCTCCAGGATGACGCCGGGGTGGGGGTCGGCCAACGCAGCCGCCGCGGACCGCAACGTGTCCGGCAGCTCGGGCAGCTCGGGGCGTTCGAGAGTTGCGCCGGGCGCTGGGCGGATCGCGCCGCCGTGCTCGCCCGACACCGCGGTCAGCACGCCCGGCAGCAGCGCGTCGATTTGCGCCACCGGGCGGCCGGTCACGACCGCGACCGCACCGCCGAGCTGGTCGCTCAGGTGCGCCAGCGTGTCGGCCAGCCCCGGCGCCACTACGACGGAATCGGGAGTGGGAGCGATGTCCAGCAAAGTGCCGTCCATGTCCAGCAGCAGGGCCGCCTGCGCGAAGGGCGGCAGCGCGTCCATCAGCGGCAGGCGACCACGTGCACGTCGTAGATCGGGTTCTCCAGCATCGCCACCGCGGGCTCGCCGGAGAACATCCAGCCGTGGAAGCCGGGCGCACCGGGTCGGTTGTCCTTGATGTCGAGGAACGCCGCCGAGTCCTGCGGCATGTCGGGCGGCCGGACGGCGCAGTTGCGGAGCGCGATCGTCAGCGAGCCGTTCTCCGCCTGCTGCCCGATGCGAAGCGAGATCGCGGTGGCGTGGGCATCCAGCTTGTCCACCACCTGGATGTCGGCGGTTTGCCGCGGCAGCCACGTCTCCGGGCTGAACGGCTGGGTGTCCTTGCTTATCTGTGCAAGCGTGGGGCCTGTCTGTGCGAGCGTGGCGCCCGTCTGCGCGAGTGCGGCGGTGGCGACCAAGGTTGCCAGCGCCAGGCATGACGCGCCTCTCATCGCCGGTTCGGACTCCGCAGCCCCGCCACCATGCTCGCCAGCAGGGCGCGCATCGCAGCCTCGTCCACGCCCATCAGCACGGCGTCCTCGAACGCGTCCTGCATGACCTGCGCCAGTTCCGCCTGGTTTTCCGCCAGCACCTTGAGCTTCTCGCGGCAGGCGATGGGCGTCCCGTCGGACTGCAGCCAGGGCGCTTCCGCCGCCGGCTCCATCACGGCGTGCCATGCTTCTGCTCGCGCTCGAGCTGTTTCTGCGAGGCGTCCGCGAGGTTGCCGACGTTGAAGATGAACTTGCCCAGCAGGTCTTCCAGGTTCGCGGCCGACTGGGTGATGGTCAGGGTCTGCCCGTCGGCCAGCATCTTGTCGTCACCGCCGGGCGACAGCGAGAGGAAGTTGCCGCCCAGCAGCCCCCCGGTCGCGATGGACGCGCTGCTGTCGGCCGAAAGCTTGATCCCGTTCTGCACCGTGAACGTGGCGACCGCCTGGTAGGTCTTCTCGTCGATCGCCAGCCCGGTCACGCTGCCGACCTTGAGTCCGGCGATCCGCACGTCGGCGCCGGTGGAAATGCCACCGATGTTGTCGAATGCCGCGTGCAGCGTGTAGCCGCCGGCGCCGCCACGGCCCGTGTTGGCCACGGCGTAGAACAGGAATCCGGCGGCGACGAGCAGCACAGCCGCTCCCGTCGCGACCTCGGCAAAATTACGGCGGGCCATCGTCAGCTCCCCGGAGTCCAAGACTCATAGTCGCCCGTCGCCGGCGCGCGATGGCCCCCCTTGTAGTCGTGGCCCGGTGGCCGATAGCCCAACGCGGTGCCGGTCAAGTTCGGCTCGTGCGGCTTCTGCCAGGCCTTGCGCACGACATCCGGCAGCGGCGCGTCGGTGGTGTAGTGCAGCCAGCTGTGCCATTCCGGCGGCACCAAGCTCGCCTCCGCCTCGCCCGGGTACATCACCCAGCGCCGCAGCCGATGGCCGGGCCGGGCGCGGCGTTCCTCGAAATACCGGTTGCCCGTCGGGTCGCGGCCGACGATGCGGCCTCGGAAGAAGGTGAACAGACGCGTGCCGATGGTCATGGGCGCATGTATAGGCACGGGCAGGCGTGCGGTCCATCCACAGGATTTTGTGGTCAATCGTCCGCGAGACGCAAAATGCGGCTTCCCGAGTCCCCCTTGGCCGATCTAGGCTTCCGCCATGAAAACCGATCGCATCTGGCATGGCGTCCGTCTGCGGCAGATCGAGGCGGGCGCGGACCCCGACGCGCCACCGCGCGCCGTCCGCCTTCCCGCCACGTGGGACGACGCCGCGGCGGGCGCCATCGCCGAACTGGCGCCCGGCGATGGCCCGGCCTCGCTGCCTGGCATGGTCTACGCCTGGCTGCGTCCGTTGCTGGCGCATGCGGAGGAGAAAGCCGATCTCGGCCTGCGCTTGCAGGACTTGCTGCTGCGCCGCCGCGGCGCCCCATCGGCCAGCGTGTGGCGGCGGGAGGACGACGACTCGCCCGGCTTCGTGCTGAACCTGCCCGCATTCCACGATTCCGGCATCGGCTTCGACGTGGATGCCTTTGCCGCCGCGGTGGATACGGCCGCCGCCACCTTGCGGCTCGCGGCGCCGGACGCGTCGCGCTACGGCATCGCGATGGCCGACCTGGCCGGCCTGCTCGCAGCCCTCGGCCTCGACTACGCCCAAACGGCCGCGCGCGACGTTGCCGCCTGCCTGGCGTCGGTGCTGCGCGGCCGGGCGGATGCGGCCCTGGCCGGGGCGCAACTCGACCTATTGGCGACGCCCCCCGACTGGCCGGCGCCGCCCAAATGCGTGGTGCCGGGGCTGACGGCGTCGGCCCAGCACGCCCGCGCCGCCGCCATGCTTGCCGCCCCGACGGTGCCGTCCACCGCCATCCTGCTGCCTGGCCCGATCGACGCGCTGCTTGGCGTCGAAACCGGCGGCATCGCGCCCGCCTTCGCGCCGGTGGGCCCGGGTGGATTGACCCGCACCGCCCGCGCGTGGCTCGCCGCCCGCGGCATTCCCGTCGAGTCGGCCCTGGCCGCGTCGCTAGCGCGCGAGCCGGTGTTCCCCGCCGCCACCGCCGCCGACCACGCCGCGATGCACCGGGCGGTCGCTCCCTTCCTGCACGCCATGCCGCCCTGCCCCGCCGACCGGCCCGCGCCCGGCGTCCTGCCACGCCACGAGCTGCCGGACCGCCGCCGCGGCTATACCCAGAAGGCCGCGGTCGGCGGCCATCGCGTGTTCCTGCGCACGGGGGAGTACGAGGACGGCCGCCTCGGCGAGATCGGCATCGCCCTGCCGCGCGAGAGCCCGACCGTCCGCGGCCTGGCCGACTGCTTCGCCTCCGCTGTCAGCCTGGGGCTGCAGCACGGCGTGCCGCTGGACGCGTTCGTCGAGGCGTTCACCTTCACCCGCTTCGGCCCGGCCGGCGCCGTCGAGGGCGACCCGGCGGTGGGCGGCGCGGACTCCATTCCCGACTACGTGTTCCGCAGCCTCGCCGCGGCCTACCTCGGCCGGTCCGTGCAGCCGGAGGTGGAGACCCGCGCCACCGGCACGCACGACGACGCGCCCCTGCTGCCGCTCGACCTGCCGCGCAGCCGCCGGGCCGCGCTCCGGCTCGTGGTAGGGTGACGCCATGACGGGACGGATCGACGCGCGCTTGGACGAACTCGGCATCGTGCTGCCGGTCGCGATGGCGCCGATGGCGAACTATGTTCCCTGGGTGATCACGGGCAGGCTGGTTGTGGTGTCCGGGCAAGTGCCCGCGGTCGACGGCGTCATCGCCATCACCGGCAAGGTCGGTTCCGAGATTTCGGTCGAGGCCGGCCAGGCAGCGGCGCGGCAGTGCCTGGTGAACGTCCTGGTCCACTTGAAGGCGGCATGCGGCGGCGACCTCGACCGCGTGGCGCGCATCGTGCGGCTGGGCGGGTTCGTCGCCTGCGCGCCCGACTTCACCCAGCATGCGGTGGTGATGAACGGCGCGTCCGACCTGGCATGCGCGGTGTTCGGCGAGGCCGGCCGGCACGCGCGGAGCACGATCGGGGTGCCGAGCCTGCCGGGGAACGCGGCGGTCGAGGTCGAGGGCATGTTCGAGATTGGGTGAGACGACGTGGCAGGCTTATCGCCCAGAAGCTCCAAGGCGTCGGACGCGCCCGAGGCCACGGCCCAGTTGCTCGCGACCTTCGCGGAATTCTATCGGCAGGAGGTCGGGGCGGAGGAGGACATCCACCGCGCGCTGCCGTTTTTCGGGACCGCCCTTGGCATCGTGGTCGGCGCGTTGGCCTACGTGGCGGGCCGCTTGCCAAAATGGCCGGACTCGATGGCCGAACCGGGCATGGCAGCGTCGGTCGCGGCCAGCCTGCTGATCGGGCTGGCGATTTTCGAAGCCGGATGCGTGCTCGTGTGGCTGTCTCGCGCCATCGCCCGCCGCGACTACCAGCGGATCGGCCCGGAGACAGCCTTGCGGGCGAGACTTGCCGAATTGCAGGCCTACTACGACACCCAAGGCATCACGGGGGAGCAGCAGGATCGCGAGTTGATCAAGGACATGCGACAGGTGCTGCTCGACTCCTACACCGCGGTGACTCCGGTCAACCGGACCATCAACCAGCGGCGCTACAAGTTTCGCGCGCTGGCCTCCTCACACCTTGTCAGAAGTTTGATATGGGCACTCGGGGCAACCAGTGTCATATTCACCGCCGACAAGCTTGGCTATCTGCCCAAGGTGACTCCATGAATAAGCTGAAGCTTGAGAAGCCTCCGATACCAACTCCGCAAGCCACGATTGTCGAACGCCGCTCGCCAAGCAAAACCCTGTCCAGCGCCGTCCCACGACAGAAACCAAGCGGCGCGATCACCTACACTCTCTCCAACGGGGCCGATGTTTGGCCGCGTGGCAGCCACCGGACCGGCAAAACCGACTGAGCTGCTCGTCTGAGCATCAACGTTCGCGGCATTGCGCGGGCCGCCAGCACCATCCTGCAGCAGCGGCGGCGAGCCAAGGACGAGATGCCTGGCTTCAAGACTTTCCTGCCAGCACTGACCGGTTACTTGTCGGGGTTCGGCAGGTTTCGCGGCACTGCTTCCCCGAAGCTGGAGCCCTCCCGCCACGACCCACGGTCCAGGTCCGGCCCTAGCTTCCTTTCGCCCGTCCGCTATATCCCTCCCATGCCCGATGGCGCCACTTTCCTCACCCTCACGCTGCATCCCCGCATCGCCGACATCCCCGCCGCCGACTGGGATGCCTGCGCCGACGACGACAACCCGTTCGTCAGCCACGCCTTCCTTTCCGCCGTCGAGGATAGCGGGTCGGCCGGCGCACGGACCGGCTGGCTGCCGCAGCACGCAGCCCTCCGCGATGGCGCCGGGCACCTGGTCGCGGCCGCGCCGATGTACGCGAAATCACACAGCTACGGCGAATACGTGTTCGATCACGGCTGGGCCAACGCCTACGAGCAAGCTGGCGGGTCGTACTATCCCAAGCTCCAGGTCGCCGTCCCGTTCAGCCCGGTGCCGGGTCCGCGCCTGCTCTGCCGCCCCCACTCCGGCGTGGCGCCCGAGGTCCTCGCCGCGGCGCTCGCGCAGGCCTGCGGCGAGCTGAAGCTGTCCTCCGTGCACGCGACCTTCTGCACCGAAGCCGAGTGGGAGGCGTTGGGCCAAGCCGGCTGGCTGCAGCGCATCGGCCAGCAATTCCACTGGGAAAACGCCGGCTACGGGAATTTCGACGATTTCCTCGGCGCACTCAACTCCCGCAAGCGCAAGGTGCTGCGGCGCGAGCGGCGCGACGCCAACGCCGCCGGGCTGAGCTTCCGCGCCCTCACCGGGGCCGAGATCGCGCCGCAGCACTGGGACGCGTTCTACCGCTTCTACCAGTCCACCGTGGACCGCAAATGGGGCAGCGCCTACCTGACCCGGCGCTTCTTCCCGATGCTGTCGGAGCGCCTCGGCGACCGCGTCGTGCTCATGATGGCGTTCGACGGCGCCACCCCCGTCGCCGGCGCGCTGAACCTGGTCGGGCACGACGCGCTGTACGGCCGCAACTGGGGCGGCCGGGGCGACTGGCCGTTCCTGCACTTCGAGCTGTGCTACTACCGGGCGATCGACTACGCCATCGAGCACGGCCTCGCCCGCGTCGAAGCGGGCGCGCAGGGCGAGCACAAGATCCAGCGCGGCTACCTGCCCCGGCCCACCTACTCCGCGCACTGGATCGCCCACCCGGGCCTGCGCCGGGCCATCGGCGACTACCTGGACCGCGAGCGCCCGGCGATGCTGGCGCAGATGGCGGATCTCGCTACCCTCTCGCCATTTCGGAACGACGGCGCGACGGAGTGATCGCCGCCTACGCGCAGTTGGCGTCGGCCATGATCCTGGTCGGCGCCAACGTGCCCGTCGGCAAGCTGCTGGCCGCCGCGCTGCCGGTGCCGATGATCCTGTTCCTGCGCTGCCTGCTCGCCTGCCTCGTGCTGGCATCGCTGGGACCAATCGCGCGACCGGCGCGTGCGGCCGGGTGGAACCTCGCGCTGCAGGCCCTATTCGGCACCGTGTTGTACAATGTCGCGTTGCTGGCCGGCCTCCGCCGCACCGGCGCGCTCGAAGCCGGCTTGGTGCTGGCCTCCTTGCCCGCCGTCGTCGCGATTGGCGCAGCCCTGTTCCTACGCGAGCGGCTGACGCTGCGATCCTGCCTGGCCGTGCTGCTGGCGGCCGGCGGCATGGCGACGCTGGCCAGCGCACGGCCAACCACCGCCGGGACCCTCGCCGGCGATGCCCTGGTGTTCGCTGCCGTCTGCGGTGAAGCCGCTTACGTGCTGCTGGCCAAACGCAACAGCGGCCGTCTCGGCATCGTCGCTGCGACATTCTGGATGCAGGTTGCCAGCGCCACGCTCCTGCTGCCCTTCGCCGTTCCCGCAGTA
>JAABUJ010003631.1_pt1 | contig 17120 bp, 15 predicted proteins | sample 5559131 | NCBI WGS metagenome assembly JAABUJ01 (sample SAMN10711875, study PRJNA513366) | rock metagenome | isolation source: Antarctica rocks | place: Antarctica: Victoria Land, Mt New Zealand nord | collected 2016-01-07 | reverse complement strand
GGCCAACCTCGTGTGGTTCGTCCTGCTGCTGCTGGGCGGGGTGGTCTTCCCGCAGTCGCAGTTCGGCGGGGTTGCCGCCGTTCTGCAGGTGCTGCCGACCGCTGCGCTCTCGGACGGCCTGCGCGCGGTCCTGCAGGCAGGCGCCCCCCTGCCGGGACGGGACGTGCTCGCGCTCGCGGTCTGCGCCGTGCTCGCGCTGGTCGCCGCCAGCCGGACCTTCCGATGGGAGTGAGCATGCGGGTCCTGACCGAGGACGGCATACCCCTGCACGTCGAGGTCGACGAGCTTGCCGGCGCCGCGGTCACGGTCGTGTTCTCGCACGGCTTCACCGCGCAGCTGGGGGAGTTCGAGCTGCAGCGGGCCACGCTGGCGGGACGCGCCCGGGTGGTGCTGTACGACCAGCGCGGCCATGGCCGGTCCGGTCGCGGTGGCTGGCGGGGCGCCAGCATCGACCAGCTCGGCCGGGACCTGCAGGCCGTCCTGGACGCCACGACGCCGACCGGTCCCGTCGTGCTGTTCGGGCACTCCATGGGGGGCATGGCGCTGATGTCCTGGGCACGCCAGAACCCCGCAGAGGTCGGGGCGCGCGTCGCGGGAGCCTTCCTGCTGGCGACCGCCGCCTGCGAGCTCGTGAGCACCGGGCCGCTCGCCGCGGGCGTCCGCCTGCTCACGCGCTTGCACCTGCTGACGGCGTACTTCGCCTGGCTCCGCCTGATCGCGCCGCTGCTCGAGCGGCTGCGCAAGCCCGGCACCCGGCTCGGTCGCGCCTACATCCGGCACTACCTGTTCGGTACGCAGGACGCCGGCGACCCCGCGCTGGTCACCCGCGTGCAGGCGATGCTGGAGGCGACCCCGTTCACCACCAGCGCGGCGTTCTACCCGACGTTCATCAGCCACGACGAGCGCGACGGCCTCGCCGTCCTTGGCCGCATCCCTACCACTGTGCTCTGCGGGACCGCTGACCGGCTGACCCCGGTGTCCCACAGCCGGGCGATGGCTGCCGCGCTCGGCGAGTCCGCCGAGCTGGTCGAGGTCCCCGGCGCCGGGCACAGCGTCAACATCACCTGCCGACAGGTCGTCGACGACGCGCTGCGGCGTCTGCTCGACCGGGCTGTCCCGCAACGGCAGGGCACCGCCACCGGCTGACGATCCCCGGAGCCCCCCGGCCGCGCCGGGAACCGAGCCCGGTTCCGGGCAGGCCCGGCCCGCGCCCCCGCCGTACGCTGACCTGGTGACCACCACGCGTCGGCAGGTGCTCCGGCTGGCGCAGCTGGCGCTCGGGCTCCAGGTGCTGCTCGTGGTGTCCGGGACCGCGGTGCGGGTCACCGGCTCGGGTCTGGGCTGCCCCACCTGGCCACGCTGCTCGGGCGGCTCGCTCACCAGCACGCCGGCCCTCGGTGGCCACGGCGCCATCGAGTTCGGCAACCGGCTGCTCGCCGTCGTGATGGAGCTCGTCGGCATCGCGCTGGTGCTCGCCGTGCTGCGGCTGCGGCCCCGCGCCGGCAAGGTCTGGACCCGGCTGGCCCTCGTGCAGGCGATGGTCGTCCCCCTGCAGGCGGTGATCGGTGGGGTGCTCGTGCTCACCAGGCTCAACCCCTACGTCCTGATCGTGCACTTCCTGGTCAGCTTCCCGCTCATCGCCGCCGCGGCCGCCCTCGTCCAGCGCGTGCACGAGGACGACGCCGCGCGGGAGCCCCTGGTGCGCGCCGAGCTGCGCCGGCTCACCCGCACGCTGGTGGCCGCAGCCGGCGCGGTGCTGGTCCTCGGGACGCTGGTCACCGGCACCGGGCCGCACGCCGGCGACCCGCAGGTCCCGCGGTTGCCGTTCAGCCCGCGGGACGTCACGCAGCTGCACGCCGACCTGGTCTTCCTGCTCGTCGGCCTGACGGCCGCAACAGCCGTCGCCGCCCGCGCGCTCAACGCCCCGTCCGGCGTACGCCGGGGAGCGCGCCTGCTGGTCGCGCTGATCGTGGCGCAGGCCGGGCTGGGCTACTGGCAGTACTTCTCTGGCGTACCGCCTGTGCTGGTCGCACTGCACGTGCTCGGCGCCTCGCTGGTGTTCACCGTCGCGGTACGGACCCACCTGGCGACGACCGGTCCGCTCGGCGGCGCACCGCCGCAGCAAAGCGCGCCGTCGCCCCTTGGGCGTGCCGCAGGAACAGCGACGGCTCGGTGAGCTCCAGCTCGAGCAGCAGCGGGCCGTCCGGACCCGGCACCAGGTCCACCCGGGCGTAGAGGAGCGGCTGCCCCACGACGGCCAGGGCAGCCTTGGCGAGATCGACCTGCGCGCGGGTCGGCTCGGCCGGCGTGACGAAGGCGCGGCTGTCGATGTCGTTGCGCACGCCGGCACCGACCTGCAGCAGGGCGCTCTTGCTGGCGGCGTGGGACACCTCGCCCTCGAAGCACAGCACGGAGGTCTCGCCCAGGACGTCGACCTGCGGCAGGTAGGGCTGCACCATGACCGGCCGGCCGGCAGCGAGCAGGCGCTGCACGTGCGCGGTGGCGTCTGCTCCCCCGTCGTACGCAGCGGTGTCCCGGGCACCGGCCGAGACCGTCGGCTTGACCACGTACGGTCCGGCCGGCGGCGTGAACACGTCGCCGGGCACCAGCCAGGTCGTCTCGACCACCGGCACCCCGGCCGACGCCAGGGCCTGCAGGTAGGTCTTGTCGGTGTTCCAGGCGAGCACGTCGGCGGGGTTGGCCAGGCGCGGCACCGAGGCCGCCCAGGCCAGGAACTGCTCGCGCCGCCGGTCGTAGTCCCACGTCGAGCGCACGACCACCAGGTCGTAGGCGGCCCAGTCGGCCCCGGAGTCCCACAAGACGGGCGCCGCCTGGACGCCCTCGGCGTCGAGGGCCTCGAGCAGCGCGGCCCCGTCCTCGTCCAGGTCCGGCAGCTGCGCCGCTGTGGCGAGCGCGACCTGCAGCACGTGCGGAGGTCCCTGCGCTCAGCGGAGCTGGTCGACCGCGACGGCCAGGAACAGCAGGGCGAGGTAGGTGATGGACCAGTGGAACAGCCGCATCGGGGAGACCTCGGCGCCCGTGCGGACCCTGCGCTGCAGCAGGTGCGCCTCACGCAGGAACACCCCACCGAGCAGGACGGCGCTCACGCCGTACAGCAGTCCGGAGGTGGTGAGCAGGAGCAGCAGGGAGGTGGCGACCATCGCGTAGGAGTAGGCCACGATCCGCGAGGCCACGACGGCCGGCGTGGCGACGACCGGCAGCATGGGCACGTCTGCGCGCGCGTAGTCGTCCTTGAAGCGCATGGCCAGCGCCCAGAAGTGCGGCGGCGTCCAGAAGAAGATGACGGCGAACAACACCACCGCGGCCCAGCTGAGGCCACCGGTCACCGCCGACCATCCGATCAGCACCGGCATGCACCCGGCGGCGCCCCCCCACACGATGTTCTGCGAGGTCCGCCGCTTGAGCAGCATGGTGTAGACCACGACGTAGAAGGCGATGGCTGCGTCGGCGAGCAGCGCCGAGAGCAGGTTCGTCGTCAGCGCCAGCTCGGCCGTCGCCAGGACACCCAGCACGAGACCGAACACCAGCGCGCTGGTCGGCGTGACGGTGTGCCGCACGAGCGAGCGGCGCTGCGTGCGACCCATCACGCTGTCGATGTCGCGGTCCCACCAGCAGTTGAGCGCGTTGGCGCTGCCGGCTGCCAGCGAGCCGCCGATCAGCGTGACCACGACCAGGCGCCAGCCGGGCAGGCCGCGGGCCGCCAGGACCATCGTGGGGACCGTCGTCACGAGCAGCAGCTCGATGATGCGGGGCTTGGTGAGCGCGACGTAGGCGGCGACGGTGGCCCGCACGCGGGACGTGGGCGATGCCCGGACGGCGGTCTGGGCGGAGGTCGGAGTCACCTGGTCCGCGAGCGTCGTCACGCCGCAGACTGTACGGGCCCGGCCCGCCCGTCGCCTGCCGGCGACCGTCTCACCGTCTTGGTTCAGGCCTGTCCTGCTGGGAAGTGCCGACGATAGGGTCGGTGCCGACCTGGAGCACCGCGACAGCTGGAGCAGCACGACAAGGGGATCCACACCACGTGAGCACCAAGACCGCGAAGACGACCAAGGACGCTCCGGACGTGGAGTGGACCGAGCTCGACCACCGGGCGGTGGATGTCGTGCGCGCGCTCGCCATGGACGCCGTCGAGGCCGCCGGCTCGGGTCACCCCGGCACGGCGATGAGCCTGGCCCCGGCGGCGTACCTGCTGTTTCAGCGGATGATCCGGCACGACCCGAGTGACCCGGCCTGGCCCGGGCGGGACCGTTTCGTGCTGTCCTGCGGTCACTCGAGCATCACCCTCTACATCCAGCTGTTCCTGTCCGGCTACGGCCTGACGGTCGAGGACCTGGCGCACCTGCGCCAGTGGGGCTCGCTCACGCCCGGCCACCCCGAGCTCGGCCACACCCCAGGTGTGGAGACCACGACCGGCCCGCTGGGCCAGGGCGTCGGCAACGCCGTCGGCATGGCGATGGCCTCGCGCCGGGAGCGCGGCCTGCTGGACCCCGACGCCGCGCCGGGCACCTCCGCCTTCGACCACACCATCTGGGCCATCTGCTCCGACGGGGACCTCGAGGAGGGCGTCAGCGCCGAGGCCTCCTCCCTGGCGGGCACCCAGCAGCTCGGCAACCTGGTGATGCTCTGGGACGACAACCACATCTCCATCGAGGACGACACGCAGGTCGCCTTCAACGAGGACGTCTGCCTGCGCTACGAGGCCTACGGCTGGCACGTCCAGCGGGTGGACTTCCTGCACGACGACGGCGCGTACGTCGAGGACGTGCAGGCCCTGCACCGGGCCCTGGCGCGGGCCCAGGCGATCACCGACCGTCCGAGCTTCATCGCCCTGCGCACCATCATCGGCTGGCCTGCACCGACCCTGCAGAACAGCATGAAGGCGCACGGCAGCGCGTTGGGCGAGAAGGAGATCGCGGCCACCAAGAAGATCCTGGGCCTGGACCCCGAGTCGAGGTTCGCCGTGCCGACCGACGTGCTCGAGCACACCCGGACCGTCGTGGCTCGCGGCCGAGCCGCCCGCGAGAGCTGGCAGGCGTCCTACGACACGTGGGCGAAGGGCAACCCCGACGGGCTGGCGCTGCTGACCCGGCTGCAGACCCGCGCGCTGCCTGCCGGCTGGACCGACGTGCTGCCGGTGTTCGAGGCCGACGCGAAGGGCGTCGCGACCCGAAAGGCCTCCGGGGCGGTCCTGAGTGCCCTGGCCCCGGTGCTGCCCGAGCTGTGGGGCGGTTCGGCGGACCTGGCCGAGAGCAACAACACCACCCCCAAGGGCCAGCCCAGCTTCCTGCCGGAGGACCGCCAGACCAAGGACTGGAAGGGCGGTCCGTACGGCCGGGTACTGCACTTCGGCATCCGCGAGCACGCCATGGGAGCGGTCATGAACGGCATCGCGGTGCACGGCGGGACCCGCGTCTACGGCGGGACTTTCCTGGTCTTCAGCGACTACATGCGTGGCGCGGTCCGACTGGCCGCGATCATGCGGCTGCCGGTGACCTACGTCTGGACCCACGACTCGATCGGACTGGGTGAGGACGGGCCGACCCACCAGCCGGTCGAGCATCTGTCCTCGCTGCGGGCCGTGCCCGGCCTGGACGTCGTACGCCCGGGCGACGCCAACGAGACCTCGGTCGCCTGGCGGACCATCCTGGGCCACACCGACCGGCCGGCCGGCATCTGCCTGACCCGTCAGAACATCCCGACCTTCGACCGCAGCGTCATGGGCAGCGCCGAGGGCACCGCCAAGGGCGCGTACGTCCTGCTCGACGCCGGCAACGGCCAGCCCCAGGTGCTGCTGCTCGCCAGCGGGTCCGAGGTGCAGATCGCCGTGGCCGCCCGCGAGCGGCTCGAGGCCGAAGGCACGCCGACCCGGGTCGTCTCGGTGCCGTGCATGGAGTGGTTCCGGGAGCAGGACGGGGCCTACCAGCGCACGGTGCTCCCGAGCGACGTGAAGGCGCGGGTGTCGGTCGAGGCCGGTGTCGCGCAGTCGTGGTGGGAGTGGATCGGCGACTCCGGCATACCGGTCTCGATCGAGCACTTCGGGGCCTCGGCGCCGTACTCGGTGCTCTACGAGCAGTTCGGGCTGACGGCCGAGCGGGTCGTCGCCGCCGGACATGCGTCCATGTCCAAGCTGGGGATGACCTCCGGCTCCACCACCGGAAACTAGGAGACCCCGCTGATGTCCGACGCCTTGGCCGATCTGTCCTCTGCGGGAGTCGCTGTCTGGCTCGACGACCTGTCCCGAGAACGCCTGCGCTCGGGCAACCTCGCCGAACTGGTGCGGGACCGGCACGTCGTCGGGGTGACCACCAACCCCTCGATCTTCCAGAAGGCCCTATCCGACGGCGCCGCCTACGACAGCCAGGTCCGCGACCTCGCGCTGCGCGGCACCGACGTCGGCGAGGCCGTCCGTGCGCTGACCACCTTCGACGTCCGCTGGGCCTGCGACGTCCTGCGCCCGGCGTACGACAGCAGCGGGGCCGTCGACGGCCGCGTCTCCATCGAGGTCGACCCCAGGATCAGCCACGCGGCGGACCGGACCACCGCGGAGGCCAAGGCCCTGTGGTGGCTGGTCGACCGGCCCAACCTCTACATCAAGATCCCGGCCACCCGGGAGGGTCTGCCCGCGATCACCGCCGTCCTCGCCGAGGGCATCAGCGTCAACGTGACGCTGATCTTCTCCCTGGAGCGCTACGACCAGGTCATGGACGCCTTCCTGGACGGGATGGAGCAGGCCGTCGCCAACGGCCACGACGTCGCAGCGATGGGCTCGGTCGCGTCGTTCTTCGTCAGCCGGGTCGACACCGAGATCGACAAGCGCCTCGGCGACTCTGCGTTGAAGGGCAAGGCCGCGATCGCCAACGCCAGGCTGGCCTTCGAGCACTACGAGCGCGTGTTCTCCTCCGCGCGGTGGGAGGCCCTTGCGGCGGCCGGTGCGAAGCCGCAGCGGCCGCTGTGGGCCTCGACCGGCGTCAAGGACCCCGCCTACGACGACACGCAGTACGTCGTGGAGCTCGTCGCGCCCGGCACGGTCAACACGATGCCCGAGGCCACCCTGTCCGCGGTGGCCGACCACGGCGTGGTGAAGGGCGACACGATCACCTCCGGGTACGCCGAGGCGCAGCAGCTCATGGATGAGCTCAAGACCGTGGGCATCGACTACGACGAGGTCGTGGAGCTGCTCGAGGTGGAGGGCGTCGAGAAGTTCGAGCAGGCCTGGACGTCGCTCATCGAGTCGGTGACCGACCAGCTGGAGAAGGCCGGCGCGCAGGTGACGCCCGGCGGCGCGACCGAGCCGGCCGGCGGCGGCCCGGCGGCGGCCTCCAGGGAGGCAAGCGCGTGAGCGAGGCCGTCTCTGCGGCCGGCCTGCGTGTGCAGACCGTCGGCGACGCCCTGCTCGGGCCGCGGGACGAGGTCCTGCAGGCCCTGACCGCCGCCGACCTGCCCACCTCTCTGCTCGCGAAGGACACCACCCTGTGGGGCCCCGATGCCAGCGCCGAGGCCGGCATCAGGCTCGGCTGGCTCGACGCCGTCGAGGTCGGCCGCGACCTGCTGCCGCAGCTCACCGAGCTGCGACACGCGCTGGCTGCCGAGGGCCTGGACCGGATCGTGCTGGCCGGGATGGGTGGGTCCTCCCTGGCTCCCGAGGTCATCGCCGCGACCGACGGCGCCCCGCTCGTCGTGCTCGACACGACCGACCCGGCCCAGGTGCGCTCGGCGCTGGCCGTCGACGACCCGGAGGCGCTCGCGCGGACCGTCGTGGTCTGCAGCTCCAAGTCCGGCGGCACCGTCGAGACCGACAGCCACCGGCGCGCCGCGCGCGCCGCCTTCGGGGCGGCGGGCATCGACCCCGCGCAGCGCATCGTCATCGTGACCGATCCCGGCTCCCCGCTTGCCGCCCAGGCCGAGCAGGAGGGCGTACGGGCGCTGTTCCTGGCCGACCCGCACATCGGTGGCCGCTACTCCGCGCTGTCCGCCTTCGGTCTGGTCCCTGCCGCGCTGGCCGGCGTCGACGTCGCAGCCCTGCTGGAGCAGGCTGCGGCTCTGCAGCCCTCGCTGGCCGCGCTCGACGGCAACCCGGCACTGGTCCTGGGAGCGGCGCTCGGCGGGGGCGCCGTCGCCGGGCGGGACAAGTTGGTGCTCGCCGACGCCGGGTCGGGCATCAGCGGGTTCGGCGACTGGGCCGAGCAGCTCATCGCCGAGTCCACCGGCAAGCTCGGCAAGGGCCTGCTGCCGGTGGTGGTCGAGTCCGTGGACGCGCCCGGCACCGAGCCGGCCAGCGACACCCACCTGCTCGTCCTGGGCGCCCCCGCGGCTCCCCTGGGCACCAGCGTCGCCGGCCCGCTCGGCGCGCAGTTCCTGGCCTGGGAGTACGCCACGGCCGTGGCCGGCCGCGCCCTGCACATCAACCCGTTCGACCAGCCCAACGTGCAGGAGAGCAAGGACAACACGGGCGAGATCCTGGCCGCGGGCCAGACTCCGGCCGCGCGGCCCGCGTTCGTCGAGGGTGCCGTCGAGGTGTACGGCGACCTCGCCTCGGGGACCCTCGCGGACTCCCTGACGGCCCTGCTCGCCGCCGTACCCGACCGGGGTTATCTGGCGGTCATGGCCTACCTGGACCGGCACGCCGACGCGCTCGCCCACGACATGCGCCCCGCCTTGGCGGCGCGCCTGGCCCACCCGGTGACCTTCGGCTGGGCGCCGCGCTTCCTGCACTCCACCGGCCAGTTCCACAAGGGCGGGCCGCAGGTGGGCGCCTTCCTGCAGATCACCGGCGCCGTCGTGCAGGACCTGGACGTGCCCGGCCGGGACTACAGCTTCGGCCGCCTGCAGGCCGCACAGGCCATGGGCGACCTGCGCGCGCTCGGGCAGCGCTCGCGGCCGGTGCTGCGCCTGCACCTCACCGACCGGGGCGCCGGCCTCGAGCAGCTGCTGGGGGCGGCCCGCGGATGAGCACGAACCCGCTGCGCGACCCGCGCGACCGGCGCCTGCCGCGGGTTCCCTCCCCGTGCGCCCTCGTCGTGTTCGGCGTCACCGGTGACCTGGCTCGCAAGAAGCTGCTCCCCGCCGTGTACGACCTGGCCAACCGCGGTCTGCTCCCGCCCGGATTCGTCCTGCTCGGCTTCGCGCGGCGCGACTGGGGTGACGGCGACTTCGAGCAGATCGCCAAGGAGGCGGCCCGCAAGGGCGCGCGCACCGAGTTCCGGGAGGAGACCTGGCAGCGGCTGGCCGAGGCAACGAAGTTCCTGCCCGGCTCCTTCGACGACGACGCCGCCTTCGACACTCTTGCCCAGACGCTCAAGGACCTCGACGGCAGCCACGGCACCGGCGGGAACGCCGCCTTCTACCTCTCGATCCCCCCCGCCGCGTTCCCGGTCGTGCTCAAACAGATGCACCGCACCGGGATGGCCGACAACCACCAGACGCAGAGCTGGCGACGGGTCGTCGTGGAGAAGCCGTTCGGCCACGACCTGGCCAGCGGAATGGCCCTGAACCAGCTCGTGGACGAGGTCTTCACCGCCAAGGACGTCTTCCGGATCGACCACTACCTGGGCAAGGAGACCGTCCAGAACCTGCTGGCCCTGCGCTTCGCCAACACCCTGTTCGAACCGATCTGGAACGCCCATCACATCGACTCCGTGCAGATCACGATGGCCGAGGACGTCGGCATCGGTACCCGGGCCGGTTTCTACGAGGGCACCGGCGCCGCCCGCGACGTCCTGCAGAACCACCTACTGCAGCTGCTTGCCCTCACGGCGATGGACGAGCCCGTCAATTTCGACGCCGAGTCGCTGCGCACCGAGAAGCGCAAGGTGCTGGGCGCAATCACCCTGCCCAAGGACCTCGCCGGCTCGGCCGTGCGAGGGCAGTACGACCAGGGCTGGCTCGCCGGTCAGCGCGTGCCGTCCTACCTGTCCGAGGACGGCGTCGCCGGGGACTCCAGGACCGAGACCTTCGCCGCCGTACGGCTCGACGTCGACACCCGCCGCTGGGCCGGGGTGCCCTTCTACCTGCGCACCGGCAAGCGGCTCCCCCGCCGGGTGACCGAGATCGGCATCGTGTTCCGCAAGGCGCCGCACCTGCCCTTCAGCCGTGGCGACACCGAGGAGCTCGGCGCCAATCAGCTGGTCGTGCGGGTGCAGCCGGACGAGGGCGTCACCCTGCGCTTCGGCTCCAAGGTGCCCGGGACCACGATGGAGGTCCGCGACGTCGCGATGGACTTCCTCTACGGCGAGGCCTTCACCGAGAACAGCCCCGAGGCGTACGAGCGACTGCTGCTGGACGTCCTGCTCGGCGACGCGTCACTGTTCCCGCGCAACGAGGAGGTCGAGGAGTCCTGGCGGGTCGTCGACCCGATCGAGGACCTGTGGCGCGAGCAGGACGCCTGCGGCGACGGACCGGAGCTGTATCGGGCAGGTGGGTGGGGTCCGCGGGGCGCCGACGAGATGCTCGCCCGCGACGGTCGCGCCTGGCGCCGGCCGTGACGGGCCCGTTGCCGGAGGCGAGCATGACGACACCTCGCCGGAGGCGAGCATGACGACACCTGGCCGGAGGCGAGCATGACGACACTGTGGGACACGACCGGCACCGACGTGATCAAGGCGCTCTCGGCGGAGCGCCGCCAGGCGGGGTCGGTGTCCTCCGGGCTCGCCCTGACGCTGGTGGTCGTGGTGGACGAGAAGCACGTGAGCGAGGCCGAGCAGGCCGCCACCCGCGCCGCTGCCCAGCACCCCTGCCGGCTGCTGATCGTCGTACGCCGGCGTCCGGATGCCCCGGAGCCGCGGCTGGATGCCGAGGTGCTCATCGGCGGCCGGCTCGGACCCGGTGAGTCCATCGTGATGCGGATGTACGGGCGGCTGGCCCTGCACGCCGAGTCGGTCGTGCTCCCGCTGCTGGCACCGGACGCCCCCGTGGTGACCTGGTGGTTCGGGGATCCGCCGCAGCTGATCGCGCACGATCCGCTGGGGGTCATCGCGGACCGGCGGATCACCGACGCACAGGAGGCTGCCGACCCGATGGCGGCGCTGCGGCAGCGGTCCGCCGACTACGCGCCGGGCGACACCGACCTGGCGTGGAGCCGTACGACACTGTGGCGCGGACTGTGCGCCTCGGCGTTCGACTCGGTGGAGTCGCGGGCGCACGCAGCGACCGTCTCAGGTGCGGGGACCAGCCCCAGCTGCATCCTGCTTGCCGGCTGGCTGTCCAGCCGGCTCGGCCTCCAGGCCGGGGTGCAGGACAACGGTGGTCCGGGGCTGACCGGCGTGGATCTGCAGCTCGAGGACGGCTCGGTTTCGATCACCCGTACCGACGGACGGACGGCGGTCCTGTCCCGGACCGACCAACCGGAACGTTCCATGCCGCTGCCCCGCCGCGAGGTGGGCGACCTGCTCGCCGAGGAGTTGCGCAGGCTCGATGCGGACGAGACCTACGCCGAGGCGCTGGCCGCCGCGACCGGGACAGCGGACCTGTCCGACCGGCCGGCCCAGCGCTCCCACGTATGGCAGGACCCGGTGGACGCGGCCGTCCCCGATCCGGCGCTCACCACGTCGTGAGCACCCCACCGCCCACCGTCGTGGTCTCGCGCGACGCCAACGTGCTTGCGGCAGCCGTGGCGGCCCGGCTGGTCACTCGGCTGGTCGACGCGCAGGCGGCCCGAGGCACAGCCTCGGTCGTGCTGACCGGTGGCGGCATCGGGACTGCGGCGCTGCGCGCCGTCCGATCCGCAGCGGCGCGGCAGGCCGTCGACTGGCAGCACGTGGACGTGTGGTGGGGCGACGAGCGCTTCGTCCCGGCCGGGGACCCGGACCGCAACGAGCAGCAGGCGCGGGACGCCCTGTTGGACGGCCTGGACCTGGATCCGGCGCGGGTGCACCCGATGGAACCGCTCGGCGGACGGGACGGCACCGACGCCGACGCAGCGGCGGCCCGCTACGCGGGGCAGCTTGCTGCAGCAGCCGGCCGGGACGACGACGTCCCCGAGTTCGACGTGCTGATGCTCGGCATGGGTCCGGAGGGGCACACCGCCTCGATCTTCCCCGAGTCCCCGGCGACCTACGACGAGCGCACAGTGTTCGGGGTGCACGGCTGCCCGAAGCCCCCACCCACCCGGGTCTCGATGGGCTTCGCCGCGCTCACCAGCGCCCGCGAGGTGTGGATGATCGTCGCCGGCGCCGAAAAGGCCGCGGCGGTGGCCCTGGCCCTGTCAGGCGGCGGCCGGGTGCAGGTCCCCGCTGCCGGCCCGGCGGGTCGTCAGCAGACGCTGTGGCTGCTCGACGAGGCGGCCGCGAGCCATCTCCCCCGGGACCTGCGCCGACTCTGACCGGCTCCGGCCGCTCGCGTCGCGCACCCCCGCCATACGCCCTGCCCTCACTCCACGCACGCGTCGCCCGACCTGACGTGCGCCGTCGGCAGTGCGACCCACCGGGGCTCACGGCGGGCTCAGGGCGGGTTTGGGGCGGGGGCTACTTGCCGCGCAGCTTGGCCAGGGCCTCGGCGAGGATGGCCTCGCCGTCCTCCTGGTTGCGGCGCTCGCGCACGTACGCCAGGTGGGTCTTGTACGGCTCGGTCTTGTGCGGAGCGGGTGGGTTGTCCTTGTCCCGGCCGGCGGGGTAACCGCAGCGCGGGCAGTCCCAGGTGTCCGGTACGGCCGCGTCCTCGGCGAAGGAGGGCCGGGTCTCGTGCTTGTTCGCACACCAGAAGGCGATCCGGCGACGAGGGGCCGCCTCGCCGCGCTCGGCCTCGCCCATCGGACCGGCGCCGACCCTGCTGCCACGGATCGCGTTGCCGCCTGCCAAGACTTCTCCTCGTGCGTCGGGGGTGTTGCCGGAGTCTACGGGTCAGGTCTGCTTGAGCAGCAGACCCAACGCAATGATGCACACGCCCCAGACCAGCCCGCAGATGACCGTCAGCCGGTCCAGGTTCTTCTCCACCACGGCGCTGCCGCCGAGCGAGGACGACACGCCGCCGCCGAACATGTTGGACAGACCACCGCCCTTGCCCTTGTGCAGCAGGACCAGAACGATCATGAGCAGGCTGGCGATCACCAGGACCACCGACAGGGCAGTCACCATCAGACGATCACGCGCTCCTCGGCGAAGTGGCAGGCGACCTCGTGGCCGGGCGAGAGCTCGACCAACGGCGGTTCGACCTGCTTGCAGATGTCCTGCGCCTTCCAGCAGCGGGTGTTGAAACGGCAGGCGGGCGGCGGGTTGAGCGGACTGGGCACGTCCCCGGTCAACAGGATCCGCTCCCGGCGGTGCTCCTTCTCCGGGTCGGGCAGCGGGACGGCCGACAGCAGGGCGTGGGTGTAGGGGTGCATCGGGTGCTCGTACAGCGAGACGCGGTCACCGATCTCCACGATCTTGCCCAGGTACATCACGGCGACCCGGTCGGAGATGTGCCGTACGACGGACAGGTCGTGTGCGATGAAGACGTAGGTCAGGTCGAACTCGTCCTGCAGGTCACCGAGCAGGTTGATGACCTGCGCCTGGATCGAGACGTCCAGGGCCGACACCGGCTCGTCGCAGACGATGAGCTTGGGGCGCAGCGCGAGCGCCCGGGCGATCCCGATGCGCTGCCGCTGACCGCCGGAGAACTCGTGCGGGTAGCGGTTGTAGTGCTCCGGGTTGAGCCCGACCAGCGCAAGCAGGTCCTGGACCGCCTTCTTGACCCCGTTCTCGGTCTTGACGTCCTGCAGGCGGTACGGCGCGCCCACGATGGTGCCGATGGTGTGCCGGGGGTTCAGCGAGGAGTACGGGTCCTGGAAGATGATCTGGACGTCCTTGCGCAGGGGTCGCATCTGCGCGCGGGACAGGTGCGTGATGTCCTTGCCCTCGAAGGTGATCGTGCCGCCGGTCGGCTCGAGCAACCGGGTCAGCAGCCGGCCCATCGTCGACTTGCCGCAGCCGGTCTCGCCGACGACGCCAAGGGTCTCGCCCTTGTTGACGGTGAAGCTCAGGCCGTCGACGGCCTTCACAGCGCCGACCTGCTTCTGGAAGATGATCCCGCGGTTCACCGGGAAGTACTTCTGCAGGTCCTGGACCTGCAGGAGCGACCTGTCGTTCGAGCCCTCGGCGGGGGCGGCGTCGTTCTCGACGGCGGTCATGCAGCGCACTCCTGGGACAGGCGGTCGGGGGTCACGGCAGCAGTCACAGGATTGGTTTGACCTGCTCGAGGAAGATCTGCTGGCGCTGCTCCGGCGCGAGGTGACAGCGCACGAGGTGGCCGTTCCCCGCGTCGGCCAGCAGCGGCACCTCGCTCGATCCACGGCCGCCGGTCAACGGCTCGTACGGGCAGCGCGGGTGGAAGGCGCAGCCGGACGGCACGTTGATCAGCGAAGGCGGCGCGCCGGCGATGGGCTTGAGGCGCTCCTGGCGCAGCCGGTCCAGCCGGGTCACCGACGACAGCAGACCCCAGGTGTAGGGGTGCTCGGGGCGGTAGAAGACGTCCCCGACCGAGCCGTACTCGATGCCCTTGCCGGCGTACATCACCAGGATGTCGTCGGCGAACTCCGCCACGACGCCCAGGTCATGGGTGATCATGATGATCGCCGACCCGAACTCCTTCTGCAGGTCGCGCATCAGGTCCAGGATCTGCGCCTGCACGGTGACGTCCAGAGCGGTCGTCGGCTCGTCGGCGATGAGCAGCTCCGGGTTGCAAGACAGCGACATGGCGATCATGGCCCGCTGACGCATCCCGCCGGAGAACTGGTGCGGGTAGTCGTCCACGCGCTTGTCCGGCGTGGGGATCCCGACGCGGTCGAGCATCTCGACGGCCCGGGCGCGACCGGCCTTCCTCGAGACCTGGTTGTGGATCCGGTACGCCTCGGCGATCTGCGACCCGACCGTGAAGTAGGGGTGCAGCGCGGACAGCGGGTCCTGGAAGATCATCGCCATCTCCTGCCCCCGGAGCCGCCGCACTTCATCCTTGCTCGCCGCGATGAGCTCGCTGCCGCCGAGCCAGACCTCGCCGCCGAGCCGCGCCCGGGTGCCCTTGTGCAGGCCCAGGATCGCCAGGCTGGTGACGCTCTTGCCGGAGCCGGACTCCCCGACGATGCCGAGGGTCTTGCCCTTCTCGAGCTGGAAGGACAGGCCGTCCACCGCGCGCACGAGGCCGTCGTCGGTTGGGAAGTGCACGGACAGGTCACGGACCTCGAGGAAGGCCGTCGGCGCCGGTCGCGGTGCTGCCCCGCCTTCAAGAACGGTCGTGCTCACGAAACTCCCGGTGGACGAGGTGGAGGGATGCACGTCGATGGTAGGCCCCACCGTCCTGTGTCGAGCAGATCCCCTGGGCTGGCGGCGGCCGGCGTCAGGCGTAGCGGACGCGCGGGTCGACGTAGGCGTAGAGGATGTCGACCAGCAGGTTCGCGACGATGATGAAGAACGCGGCGAACAGGGTCACGCCCAAGATGATGGGCAGGTCAGACGCCGCGATGGCGTCCACCGCGGTCTTGCCGACCCCGGGAAAGCCGAAGACGGTCTCGGTGAGCACGGCGCCGCCGAGCAGGCCGCCGAGGTCCAGGCCGAAGATCGTCACGATCGGGGTGAGGGCTGCCCGGAAGCCGTGCCGACCGATCACCGTGCGCTCGGGCAGGCCCTTGGCCCGCGCGGTGCGGATGTAGTCCTCCGCCATCGTCTCCAGCATGTTCGCACGGGTGAGCCGCGCGTAGGTGGCGGAGTACAGGAAGGCCAACGCGATCCAGGGCAGGATCAGGTTGCGCGCCCACGCGATCGGGTCGGTGGTCAGGCCGACGTAGTGCACGTTCGGCAAGATGTTGAAGGTGTAGCTGAACACCGACAGGGCGACCAGGCCGGTGAAGTAGACGGGTAAGGACACCCCGGCGAGCGCGACCGTCATCGCGGCGCGGTCGAAGAAGCTGCCGCGACGCAGCGCGGACAGGATGCCGGTGAGGACCCCCGAGACCAGCCACAGGACCGCAGCCCCGGCGGCCATGGAGACGGTGACCGGCAACCGATCCAGCAGCAGCGGCCAGACGGCCTGGTCGTTCTTGAACGAGTAGCCCAGGCACGGGACCGGGCAGTGCGTGGTGTCCGGCCCGTTGTTGAAGTCCCGGCCGGCGACGATCCCCTTCACGTAGCGCTCGTACTGGACCAGGATCGGCTTGTCGAGGCCGAGCTTGATCTCGACCTGCTTGATGGCCTCCGCGTCCGCCACCCGACCGGCGAACAGCGTGGCCGGGTTGGTGCCCACCAGCTTCGGGGCGAGGAAGAAGATCGAGAAGGTGGCCATGCTGACGATCACCAGCAGGGCGAGGACGCCGATCGAGCGGCGGACGATGAAACGACCCATGAGGAGTGACCGCTGTGGCCGGGGGATGGAGTCCCCCGGCCACAGCGGCCGTGACCTGCCCTTCGAGAAGAGGTGGTGTCAGGCGGTGGTGCTCAGGAGCCTGACACGCCGATGTTGATTAGGTCGTAGATGCCGAAGGCACCGTTGATGTAGACGTTGCTCAGGCGCGGATTGCGGTAGTCCAGCGCCTTGTCCGCGACGAACGGCAAGAGGTCAGCACCGTCCATCACCTTGTGGTCGACCTGACCCCAGATGTCGTTGCGCTTGCTCACGTCGGTGGTCGTCTCGGCCTGGTCGATGAGGCTGTTGACCGTCGGGTCGTTGAACTCCGCGTAGTTGCTGTTGCCCTGCTGCTTGATCGCCCGGCCGTCCACGATGGCCTCGAAGAAGCCGTACTCGGACGGGAAGTCGGGACCCCAGCCGGCCACGGCCAGACCCAGGCCGCGCTTGTGGACGTTGTCCGGGACACCGATGAAGCCGCTGTAGTAGGTCGAGGAGTCTACCGCGACGACATCGGCCTTGATCCCGACGCGGGCCAGGCCCTGCTGCAGCGCGACGGCCTGCTTGGGGCCCTTGCCCTTGTTGGCCGTGGCGATCTTGGTGGCGAAGCCGTCCGGCTTGCCGCACATCTTCAGCTCGTCCTTGGCCTTGGCCAGGTCGCCCTTGTGGTCCGGGCCGCTCGGGTAGGCGTCGAACTGCTTGTACGCCGGCAGCGTCGGAGGCAGCATCTGGCCGGCGAAGTCACCACCGGCCACGGGGCCGCCGCGGGAGAACTGCAGGGCCACCTTGTCGGC